>Ga0172380_10001334_pt1 | contig 42583 bp, 64 predicted proteins | sample Leawe162metaG_FD_119747 | JGI IMG/M metagenome (GOLD analysis project Ga0172380, IMG submission 119747) | Leachate microbial communities from a municipal landfill in Southern Ontario, Canada - Leachate well 162 metaG | ecosystem: Engineered > Solid waste > Landfill > Unclassified | place...
CGATATAGCAAACGTCCGGTGTATGTACGTTGAATCTTCGTTTTATCGTATGGTGTCCGTCTAAGTAACCGGGTAATTCCGGTGATATACGTTGTCCAGTTTGGCCGCACCACTGACAGGTATGATTTAGAGACTCGGCTTTTTCATCCGTTGTCTTGCGCCAGGACGCATTTTTGACGGCCTGCTTTTTACTGACCATCTTAATCCTTGTCTTGGATTTTAAAGGCGTATAGGATTTGAGTGGGGTCTTACGCTTTAACTCAGAACGTTTCATAAACCACTCTTTAAATCAGGGAATTGGTGTACTAGCTTTTTGAGTATCGGGCAGTGCTTAATATCGCAAATTGGTATGGCCGGGGAGATTGGTAATGATAATGGGCTGAAACTGAGAACCTTAAAACCTCGTCTTCCGTTTGGATTATTCAATTCGACTCGCCCCATGATTCGCAGAAGATCGTAGCCTTTCCAGCAATCGAATAAAGGTTCGCCAATAGACTCTGAGCAATTCCTTAAACACGTATCAGTTTTGTCGCAAGTGCCTATTCCGTGTTCTTTAAGCCACGCTAATATTTTATCCGCTATTTCGCGTCTTTGTGCTGACTTAATATTAAAACTCATAGTTATTCCTTTTATGCCGTTGTCACTGGGTAGTCATCGGGGATATGGTATAAATCTACTAAAAACATTAAAATCATTAACCCTACTACGTATGCCAACAAGTTTTGTAATAGTGCATTCGTTGAATTTGCTGGTTGAGAGGGGAATACAAATTCCCAAAATCCGCGCCATTTAGTTTTTGTCCAAAGTATCATATTTTATCCCTCGTTTTTGAGTGGGGTCTTACGCTTTAATTCGGTACGCTTCATGTTATTTATCTACCTTCAAGGATGCAACCTTAGCAAACGCAACGCCGATTGAGGTTGCTGCTACCCCCATTGATATACCCAACATACACAGTCCGCAATTTCCTCCAAATACCCAAATAAAGAACCAACATACCGAGAACAACTCCCCGATAGCGGATAAAAGTAGTGCGTGTTTAATTTCCATCTTCTACTCCTCTACTCCATAGGTAGGCTACAAATCGCTAAATATTCCGGTGTTGCGACCACGTTCACATAATACCACTGCCTTAAATCACCCTGATAGAAATACCAATCCCAAAACTGCGGGGTCTTACGCTTTAAGGGTGTATGCTTCATAAATTATCCTTCTTTAGGTAGTTTGTTCACCGCCCTACCCTCCGGGCATGCCTCGAAAACCGAGCAATAAGACTTACATCTTCTTCCTGCCCAATTCTCGGAATAATTACATCTTTCAGGCGTTATGCCAGTTTCCAATGCCCTGTGTAGTAGATATTCCTTAGTCAGGAAATATTCCGCGACAAAATCAAGTGGCAATCTTTTTACGGGTATCAGGGGCATCCGTTTAGGTAGCTTGAGCATATTGATCTGTTTCAATCCACTGTCTCTTATCGTAGCTTGAATAAATAACCGACTGATCGGGAATAGCGGAGATATTACAGGGTCACTTTCCACCATCGAAGCGTATTTGTTAAGCTGGAGTTCCCACTCGAACATATCGGGGTCTACTTCTTCCCCGTTGTGTATACCGAGCGCCTTAGCTACGCTATACGCGCCTACGAGCTTATAGTCTATAAGTTTGAAGTACCCCTCGTTTAGCTCGTCCGGTTCGAGTCTGTCTAGTGTTCCGTTTATGCCCTGTTTCATGGTGTATTCGGATAATCCGTTATCAAGTTTCTTGTTGATAATATCAAGACGTTTGTGATGTAAACTACCGTACATCACGAATGCCATGTCATCGGGGTCTACCGCGTAGTCGCAAGTCAGTTCAAGGTAGGCTATCCTGGTAGGCTTTATGAGTTGTGTTACGGAAAATTTGCCGTTAAATTCACGTTCGGTATGGCCGATATAGGTTAAGTGGCTCAATGCCAAGCATCGTCCTTCCGGTCTAGGACATCGCTCCAGACATTCGGATACGGGACGGGTGATATTATCCGCGCATTTAAAATACTTTAACACGCTATTTATCCTTTACTGGGATAGGCGCAAACGCCACTTGCCTTTTACCCGCTTGATATGACTGACAATGTTTACAAAATGGGGCATCCCCATTCTTAATAAACTTGTGTTCGGGTATAGACCAGTTACAAACCCGAATAGGATAACCATAGGGGAAGGCGTATAGGTGCGTCCTAGTTTCTCCACCAGTTCTTTTTATACTTGTTAGCCGAATATTAGTTAGTATTTTCCTCATTCTTTTACCTCATAGCCCCTACTGATTTATCGACTCAGTACATAAACGGCATATAGGATAAACGCGATAAACAGAACACTCTCTATAACCGCTAGTACCTTACAGGTAATTAGTAGCCATTTATCTTTATCCATTGCGCATCGCCCCCGCTATCCTAGCCCTAAACCTTGAAGGGCAGTATATTTATCGGGATAAACCTTTTCTATCATGGTTTTATCTACCTTGTAATATCGGTCAATATAGGTTCTTTCTAGCGTCAACCTATCACTAAACGGGATTACAGAAATGGATTCGCCATAACCTACACCTTTACTATTCACAGCGGCATATAATTCCGTATCCCAAAACCAACCTTGAACTATATAGATATTAGTTCCTACCCTCTCAATAGTGTCTAGCGCAGGCTTGATATCAAAAGTATTTTTGCCCAAAATAGATACAATGTCTTTTATTGTGTCCTCCATAGCTAATAGGCTGTCCTTGTCTTTTACCAATCCGAAGTCTATGGAATAGAGATAGTACACAGGCGGTTTGGGTAATGAAGCGGTATGTATCGCCTGCACCATATTAAAGGTTAGCGATATTGCGAGTAACAAACTCAATATGATTGAGAGTCCCTTGTTTTTCATTTCATCACTCCTGCTATCCCTTATTGCTAGCCTGTTTGTTGCCACGATAATCATATCTTAACCGTTAAACGTTCTCATGCGTGTTTGTACACAGCCCATTGCTTCATAATATTGCAACCAACTCCGTAACGTATTAATCTAATTTTCTCCCCATGTTGCATCAACTCTTTAGCCAGTTTGATAGCAGATACTTTTCTAGTTATATTTGTCTGTACCAACTCATACCGTTTGCCTCTAAACCAAATACCATTAGGAGCGTTGTCAAGCAACCAATCTTCTATGATACGACGATTTACTTCTTCGTAAACTCTTGCTTTTGCTTTTAACATACGATAATCTCCCACTAGCGTTTTGTAACTGAGTTGGTAGTTAAATATGTCTTGCAATCCTGTAATGCATTTTGTAATTGGAACTTATTACATAGTCCCAATTCTGCTCGTGATGAGTCCGACAGCCCTTCCCACCATTCCAAAGCCCGAACATATTCCGCTTGAGTGATAAGGCGTTCTGGTGAGTACGGAACCCTTCCTTTCTTGCGAAGTTCATATATTAATATGGGTTCAGGTGCATAATTCATAAATCTTCTACCTCATCGCTCCTGCTATCCTATATTATTATAAGCACCTATCCCATAACATCATGGCGAAATTGGCTATGTCCACAAGTTCTTTTCGCTCCAATTCCTTATCTCTTGCGTCTAGTGGTTTGGTATCTTCATACTCGATGTTTATGGCTACTCTGGCAAAATACTCGCCTAATTCTTCGATTAGCCTAGCTCGTAAGAATTGGATGTTACAATCTTGCCACCCGCCCTTATAGTCGTTCTTTTTTAAGACACGCTCCATCTCGTCTGTAAATCGTAATACTTCTCGTCTAATCATCGAGGTCACTCCTTATTTCATAGATTGGGCTATCCTATTCCTAAACCCCTCGGCCTTGCGGATTACGTCTGCCTTTAACCGGATGAAATCCTGTTGGACTAGGTAACGTAACGCCCTTGAAATAACTTCCGCTTCCGGCGCGGCGTTAAAGACTTTCAAGTATTCCGCTTTCTTATCAGCAGGGATAAGCCTTTGCAATCCGTCTCTCCATAAGACTTCTGCAAATACCTGCCGGTCTATTTCACCTTTTGAATCACCTTCAAAGATATTCGGGTTTTCCTGGTACATCGACAGTAAACGATTGGCCGCTTTTTCTAGTATGGGATTGTCGGGGATACGGATGTGCGGCTCGCTGAATAGATCGGTTTGGGTCGGCGGCGCGGTATGTTTTTGGGCAAAGGGGATACCGTTAAACGGGTTTTCGTTCCGCGCGATTACCGTTCCCTTAGCCCTGTCTATCAGGATATACTCTAGGGATTTGGGGTTTTGGGTTTGCACGAGGTTATCCATGCCGCACACCCTCTAATTGTTCGCAGTCGATACAGACCCCCATGCAGAGTAATACCGTGGGATGTTTCGGGCAGTGTAACCGCCTTATATTTTCATCCCCGATTTGTAGTTCATGGGCTATACAGACCTTGAGCCATGTTTTAGAGCCGTCTTTGTTTATCTGGTTAATACGGTATTTCCACGGCTTGTTACAGCCTTGGACTTCACACTTGCTATTCATCGTCTTCCCCTATCTTCTTCTGGAGTTCCTTATATAAATCCATCATTTTAGAGTTCAAAAGTAGTTGTTGCATGGTGCTTTGTAATGCGGCGATTAACCAGCATTGATTATGGTCGTTATCCCAAGCGGCGCATTCTGCCTTGAGACACTTTGACTGCTTGCCAATCATCGTTAAAAAGCAGGTCTGACTATTCATCGTCATTCTCTAAATTCCCGTTAAGAATATCCACTTTTACTGCCTCTAACATATAGACGGCTTTAGAATCCGGGGTTTCATCTGTTATCCATAATCTATACCCGCCGTCTTTAGGCATAGTGATAACAATTAAATCGCATATATCGGCTTTACTTCTGTTTACTTTTTCGAGTATGTCGTTTACGTCATCACGGGCGAGTACATCGTTTATCGTGGTGAGCTTGCGGGACTTTGATAACTTTTTAGGGGGCATATCCTTATCCTTTCCTCACAGTCGTTACGTTAGCGTGTTGGAACGCGAAGTCGTCCAGATCGGACTGTTTTATCATCCATCGCCGGTGTGACCCTAACTCCGGTTTACCCGCGCCTAGTTTATAGGCTTTGAGCGCGCCGGACTTTATGTATCGGTATATTTGCCAATGGCTTATGCCTAGATACTCGGCAGCTTGATATACGTTGAGAGGATTAGACATGCTTAACATCCTCAACTTCAGTTAGTTTCTGTTTCAGTTCCTCACGGAATAGGGCGGCGTATTTACGGCGAGGTTTTACCGTGCTGACTGTAACCCACTTTCCCCAATCGTATCCGTAACAGCCGTCTATCTTATCCCCTAGCGGACATATTCTTCTGCAATTATCATTATAGATTTCCGGGGATACCTCAAGTGCATATTGACACAGAAAACAGTAATTCTTTGCTAGGTAATCATTCCATCCGGGCCATAGAGTTTTGTCTTTCCCCGTTTCAGCGCACCACGTCCACAATTCTATTGATAATTCAAGCGCCTTTTTAAGAGTTAGTTTATTATTCATTTTTCTTGACTCCTGTTAAGAGTTCGGGATTCTCATAGATGCTGCCGATAACTTCTACATCTTCAAATCCGATACCGTAAGTTAAATCACCACGATCATATTCATATCCCCCCTTAAAGTAAAACCCAGGATGCCTACTGCCGCCACTATCCCAACTAAGACAGTCGCACCATTCTACCGGGTATATCTCCCCGTAATATTGTTTAACAATATCCCCCTCATATATCTCTTTGCCTTGTTTATCGAGTAACCCAGACCATTGTCCCAAAGTCTCACGCCTGAAGGATGATAGAAAACTGTTCCAGAAAACATCCATCGGATATTTGGCATTACCCATATCCACGTTTAAGCAGGGATAGTGACCGTATCTCCAGGTTCCATCCTTTGCCAATGCCCGATATTTAACAGTATTCATCTTATAGTAAACTCCTTTCCGCAATGCGGACATTTAACAATTCCCCTGTGAACATTTTGTAAAAGCAATTCCAAATTTTCCAATCGGTTATCATCTTTAATACCGTTCTTATGATGAATATACTCATTATGTTCAAGAGGTCTCCCAAGATGTTCTGACATAACAAGGCGGTGTTCGTGAATGTATCCTGCGAGTTTGGCATTAGGATGCTCTGGTTTCCAAATGAGAACATACCCGAATTTGTCTTTAATGCGTCCACCTTTGGAATGGAAACTAGGCTTGCCGATATGAGCTTGTCGGCTTTTCTCCCTTGCCTCGCTTGACAGGTATGGTTTATAAGGTTCATCTCCGCACGCCTTTACAAAATCAGTCCAATTCCCGAAATTCATTCGGATTGGCATATCGCTCGGTGTGCTTGCATCCTCTAGCCATTGCTGTTTGGTGGGCTTCGCACCAATTTTTAGACGTAATGCTTGGTATAATGAGGTCAAATTGCTCTTGGTATATTTCTGGATTTTCATACACATTCCCCTTTACTAATCCATCTATACCAAGTATATCGCACTCGTATATCTCAGTCAAGCCGTTCTTGTCTTTGAGGCCGGTAAACTGTAGGTAGATAACATCATCGGCTATAAAATCTGTCATCGGCCCTAGTTTGTCTCCGGCTTCTGTCATTGCCTTAACAATATCTCGTAAAGTTGCGGGGGTCTCCATTACCGCCTTACTTTTGATCCACGGTCTAAACTTAAGTTCTCGTTTATCCATCGGTTTGTATACTCCCATCCGATTCACTCATATTGTGTAGATTTCCCCAATTGAAAGACTTGGTATCCTTGTAATGTTCAAACGTCATTCCGTCCTCGACTCTTATCAGTTCCCCCGGTGTACCATCGGGATTCATTTTAAAGACTCTTACCGGAGGCGGCGGGGCTGAATCCCTTAAACCCCCGACTTTAAACTCGTACAATGATTTAGGTATTGCGCCTTCGGGTAGGTTCCGGTGGGAACTGCTATAGTCTTGCATATTAATTCCTGTAGGGCAATTCAATGTCAGGGAAGAAATGCCGTGCGTCTTTTTCGGATAACTTGCATCCGTGGTGGGCGACATATTCCACAGCCCTTTTCTCTGAACTATGGCAGTCTGCTCCTCCAATATATGCCGCCCAATCTATGCCAGCGGTGACACTCGCCACAATAGCCGTAGCGTAATAATTGGCGTTATAGTATCTGCCTGTGATGATTATTCTATCGCCAATCATTATTATTCCTCCGCTAATACTGCTGCTACACTCGGTTCTTCTCCGGTGTTGTCACAGACTAGGGTTTCTTCGGTAAAGGTGCGCTCTGTCCTTTTTATATGACAGTTGGCTGGTTTGGGAAGGTGGAAAATATCTATAGTAACCTTAGTCTTGTCTTCTAATACCAGAGTGCCACGAGCGCCTATGTTTGAAGTCCAGAAAACCTTAGGGTCAAGCCCTGTAGCCCCTAACCGTACCAAATTGCCAACGATAACGGGGTTATTATCGCCATTGATCGTGATATCCAAAGACCCGTCAGAGTTGGTATCAATATCCGTTATTTCCATTTGCAAGATTTCCTCTGGCAATTTCCCTGCTAACGAGCGGGCTGCTATGGCCTCCTGTAACCATTTTTTCCGCATAGTTATGCGGTTTTGTAGGAGTTCGTGTAGTTTTGGATACTTTACTTTGTCTATCATTTGTTATGCCTCGCTTTCTAATTCCCTTACCCCCGCCCCCTATCGCTCATGCGAACCTTTCAGAAAGTAGGGCTGTCGCCCTTTAATTTTCTTATAATGTGTGTCCGGGTCGAATAGGGGGCAGGCGTAAACTAATTAGGTGGTGCTACCCTCCTTTCGTGATTCGTATTCCAGAGCTTTCGGGAATAAACTCTGCCATTGTTCAGGGGTAATGTCCGGCGAACGTTTCCGGTTGTAACAATAGCATCGGTAAGTGGCATCATCAATCAGTTCTGCATAGGTGGTCATATTATCCCTCTTTTACGGGTTGTTTCCGCAGTTCATTGGCGGCGTCAATACAGGCTTGCGCCAGTTTCAGGAAATCGGATTCTTGCAGACCGTAGACAGTAAAGTGTGTTGAGCTGCCAGTGCAGTGTTCCCACGGGAATGACATTAAATCGATATGGGCATCTCGAATAACAATGCTAAATGAGTGATCGTTGGTGATATGGAATGTTGTCTCGCTGATGTGGGGTGTTAATTTATTTTCCATCTAATCTACTCCTTTATCTTCTACTATTTTACCATATCCGTAAATACTGTCAATATAAAAGTGTGTCAAAAGTATGTCGTTTCTATAACATTTTCAGGTATTAATTGGAGAACCATTTCCCGTACTCCAGCCAGTAAAATTCCCCCGGATCATATTCGGTACTGGCTATTAAGGTTAAGGGTAATCCCTTGAGATACCGGCGTTTTGAATCGTGTTCAATACAGGCGGCTATTTGCTGGCTGAACATGGCTTAACCTCCTAACCTTGAATTGGTAATGTCAGGATATATTCCTGATAGCGTTTCCGCATATCGGCCTCGATTCCTGGCGGTAATACTGGACGGGATATATTATTATTGCGCCCATCGAGCCTATCCCAATGAGTTTGTTTGTGCCACAAGCGTTTCCTGGTGGATTCACGGGTCTGGTAACTGTAGTAATCGAAATAGATACAAGCACAACTGTCTATGGAAATTGAAAATTCCCATATTTCGCGCCTTAAATCACCATCAGGCAGAATAATTTCGATTCTCATTTATTGACCTCCAATCCTGCGCTATATCCTACGGTAAAGATATATTGGGCTATCCTTAATAGGTCATGCCGGACTTGTTTAGGCTCTTTACAGATACGCGCGAAGTGAAGAACCGCGAAAAACCTAGTTTTTATTAAGTGGTCGGTCATGGCTATTTACTCCCCGTTACTTTATAATACCAATCCCAGATAACATCATGGCGGATACCGAACCGCCTCGCCACTAAATCTACGGCATCTTGGGTCATGCCTATTTTGGCGGAGGCGTTGATAATGTCCAATGCGGTTTGCCTGTTGGCATCGGTGAGAAGGTCTATAGCATTAAAGGTACGTTTCATGGCTATTTCCCCTCCGCTTTCGCTATGGCAGCGTCTATTACTTGCCAATTAACCGATAATCCTTTTCGAGTTGGCTCAGGGATGCTATTTAATATATGTTTCAAAGCCTCGTACATATCCGGGGCAGCGGCGATTAAGTGGGCATTGGATAATGCCTCCCCATAAGGCACGGATGATGAATGAAACAATTCCGCTAAAAACGGTGGATATATTTTGCGGGAAGCAATTCTTATTTTTGAGTCGTTGGTATCTACTTCCCATTCCCCTTGTGTGATATTCATTTACCCTACCTCCTTCACCATTTCCCTGTATTCTCGCCGTGCTTCTGACTCAGCGGTTTTGACATCCATGCCGTCCAGTATATTGAAGAACATAAGTGTATCAAGTTCAAAGTAAAGCGCATCCTCGTTATTCATTTACCTTACCTCCTTCAGTTTATTAAATCTTATAGCCGGATACCCAGGGTTAACCTTACCCTTTTTTCGATTTTAGTTAGTAGCTTCATTTTCTATTCCCTACCCCGCTCGTTATTTACAGTCTCATTGTCTCATAGCTCGCCAATACTGTCAATATAAAAACATTACAAAAGTATGTCATTTTTATAACATTTTAAAAACTCGTTATGGATGATAATAACAAAATAACGCGGCATAATTTTCTGGCGGTATGGATTTATCGGATTAGACAATCAAACCGCCTAGAAACGCATTGTAGTGAGTCTAGGCTATAGACCATGCGTTTTAACGCCTAGATATACCGTTTAGCATGGGCTGATGTGACATAACTACGTAGTGCTCCCCTACCCTACTAGACACAAATTTATTTATGTAAGCTCGGTAGGGGAGTGATTAGGCATATCGCCGTATGCGGCTAGGCGTATTCGGCATGCCGCAGTTCGCCGTAGTTATTTTAGTCGCCGTATTTCGGCGTATTCGATTCGGCGCTCTACCAGAGTTGCGCAAACCCCAATCGCTTAAAAGTGCTATACCTGTCTTATTAAGAGCCAACTTGCCCCTTGACAAACCCCAAAATGTATGGTATGAATATAAATAAGTAATGATTCATATTGAGGTCTATCCTAATAAGAGATGGCTGAAAGAAAACGGTGGATATTCACTAAGAGACGCAAAGAGTCTTTGTCAAAGGCGCAAAAAGAACACGTCCGTTTAGTCCGTCTCGGTGAATCCGTAAGGGCTAGGCGCTCTAGGTAAAATATTCAAACTGAGGTCTTTGTAATTAAATATCAGTGAAGGCAATTTCGGGATTATTCCTAACTCTGCTCCTGTTCGTTATCGGTGCTGGTCTTATCGCTTCTGTTAACACATCTATCGAGGGGATTGTTACCCCGACCTATTCCACAAGCGTTGTATCTCTTTCCGCGTTGCTTCCTTTGCTGTTCGTTGTCATGATTATTCTCTATGGTTTCCGTGGTTTTGAAAGCTTGACCTAAACTGATTAAAATAGTTAGAGTGAGGTCTTAGGTATATGGGGAAATACGTATTCACGGCAAAGCGGCGTGCGGCCTTAAAAAAGGCTCAAGCCGCCGCTAGGAAAAAGAACCGGCGCGGTCGCCGCAAGTAAGTTGGCTAAATATTCATAGTGAGGTCTTTTAATTTAAAGACATGAAGGCTATCTCTGGACTGTTCCTGACCCTGCTTCTGTTCGTTATTGGCGCTGGCCTTATCGCCTCCGTCAATACCTCGGTGTCGGCCATCGTGACCCCCACCTACTCGTCCAGCGTGGTATCCCTGTCCGCTCTACTGCCCCTCCTGTTTGTCGTCATGATTATCCTCTATGGCTTCCGGGGCTTCGAGAGCCTGACCTAGACCATTATGGGGAGACGGGATAAAACCCGTCTCCCCCTCTAGGGGGTGCTAAGAAAGAAAAGGGAATAAGGGTGAACAATAATAAAACTAAGGCTATGCTGTTTGCGGTGTAGCCTCTTTTGTTTTTAAAGGGGTAAAGTGCCTAAAATAATCCATTGTTCGATTTGCAGGAAACCAATAAGGGTTGAGAATTTTCAAGACCAGATGGCGAAGCTGCGCCGACACCGGAAGAAGTATCACCCTAGAGAGTTCAAGGAATCGGTAAGTAAATCTATAAAGAATCGGTTATAAGTTATGGGTTATTATGACGAATATGGTAACTATCGCCAAGATGATGAAGGGCTAACAGAAGCCCAACGAGCAGGGGTAGAGGCCGTTGAGCGTGGGGAGACAACCAATCTCGATATAGGCTCTAATATACCGGGCGCACCTGATTACAAACCAGAAGAAGTCTCTCAACCATCGCAGAATTTCGATTATAATGTTTACGAAATCGCCTTAGCTTCGGGGCTATCTCCTGAAGAAGCGGTACAAATGGCTGGTGGCTCTCTGGAAACATTGAATCAGATAGCCGAACAGCCTGCTCCTAGCCCATTATCCGAGGCGCAACAGGCCGGTATAGCAGCGGCAGAACGTGGCGAAGTATCCAATCCGGCGATTGGGGAGAATATACCCATTGCACCGGATTATGTTCCATCGGTATCCGTTGAACCCCAAATCGAACCTAGAGCAAACCCGTTCGCCAATATCCAAGATGCCGACACAAAAGGCGTTGAGGGTATGCTTACAGTTGATGAAGATTACGCGCAGAAAAACCCCGATGCTGCCGTTAAGATAGGGTCTTATTACTACACTCCCGCTATAAACGCTGAACAATTACAAAAAGTTGAGGCAGAGGGGAAGACAATAGATCAGATACGGAAAGAAATTCTCACTGGTATTATGGCCGGGAAAGTCGCGTTCGGCTCTCCTATGCCGCCAGAGGGTTATATCTTAGAGGGGAGAACCTTACCGGCAGACTATAGGCCCGCTGGTTGGTATTCTGAAGTAAAAGATAGACAGGAATGGAATGACCTCGAATCCCAGATACAACAAAAAATTAACGACATGCAAGATAAGGCTCAAGGTTTAAGAGACGAAGTAGAAAAAGCCCTATTCCCCGGAATGAGCAAGGATGAAATACGGATAATGGGGGAAACGCAGAGCAATAAACTCGCTGAGGCATGGGCGAAATTACCGATGGGTGAACAGCTGAGACTCGGTGCTTTGCTGAATGAGTCCGAATATATACAACAGCAAAGAGACATACTTATCAGGTACATGGAACAAGGACATTATAGATATGCCGAAAATCGTGAAGGGGCTGAAATACAAAAAGACTTAGCGGAAGCGGCTGGAGAATTGTTATCTGACAGCCAATTACCGTTAGTATTTGGTTTGAAAGGCCCGCACGATACTGGTGTCATGTACGACATGGACGCCATCGTAAAAGATGATAAACTGCTAGCTACTTATAAACAGAAATTCCCCGACCAAGCGAAAGAGCTTGATGATTATTTGGGGAAACTTAACGAATTAAAAACATCCGACCCTGAAGGTTATTCCGTTCTTACCATGAAGGGGATAGACGCCTATAACGCATATATAGGTTTAAGACAACAAAGGCAATTAGGACGTGTTAAATCAATCGCGCTTACGGAAGATATGATAGCGGAATACAACGCCGCGTTGGATAGAATATCCGCTTATCAAAGTGCCGATGGTACAGGATATTACATCGGTAATTATCTGATGGATAATCCTAACGACATAGACACTTTAAGACAGTTGGGATATAACGAAAAAGACATACGGGATGCCGTTTGGTTATCTACGATAGATAGGTTTAAGGTTGGTAAGGCGACTAAAGAAGAAGTTGAAAATGCTATCTCCGAAATGAAGGCGACATTAACTTCCGAACAGATAGAAAAGGTTAAGATTCAATTGCTATCCTCTTATGACCCCGGAAGGCCGGAAGTATTGGCGTCTATTTTCCCCGCCGCTAAACCTTTAATTCCCGGCATGACTATGAAAGATGTTACTGCTATGGACTGGGCTATAACGGCGGCCCAAGCGTTCTTGATAGTAGCCCCTGAAATAAGTTGGGCTAGGATAGGAATAACCGGCAGGGTAATGCAACCCCTTATGATGGCTGGGGCTACGGGAGTGTTTGTAACTAATACCATGCTGAATGCCAAGAAAATGAGTCCGATGGAATTAGGTATTTCTTTAGGCATGGACTTGATGATGGTAACGGCTACCGCATTTACCGCGTTTAAAACCTTAAAACCAGTTATTACCGGAGTTAAGGCGTCTTCTATATCCGATGAGATGATACAAAACATAGCTAAACTAGCTTCTAAAGAAAGTGGTATGACACAAGCCGAAGAACGGGCTACAGTTGAGGCGTTAAAGAAGATTCAGCAAGCGATTATAACGCAAGATAGAGACGCGCTTGTTAAAGCCGCAAGTGAATTGAAATATGCACAGAATAACAAGATTCTATTTTCGGAAGCCACAAGCATAGAGCTTAATCCCGATTTCTATTTATCGCAAGCGAGGAAAGTTGCCTCTGAAATTAGACCGGAAGATGTTAAATCTTATACGAGTTTTATCCGTGGTCAAGTACAAGAAGCGGAAGCCATAAAACGCGCTCAAATTGGGGCGAAACAAATCAGTCAGGAATTCGGGGGAGAGAGTATCCCTTTTAGAGAGTATGAGGCCAATCGGAATATAGGGCAAGCGAAGTCCAGTTATGGTAAGGTAAGTTCCGAGATAAAAACGGAATACAACCGATTAGCTACTGAAAAAAAGATACCCGAATATAAAGACTATCTACCAGGTTCGTCACGACCTAGTACCTTAAAATTATCAGATATGGAATACGCTATATTTAAGGTAATCAAAAAGGTTCCCGATGATGTCATAGCGGGATATAAACAAATATATGGTGATATGTCCGAGGCGATGATAAAGGCCAAATATGCTCATGAGACAGCGGGTAGGCTTAGTAATGTAAAAACTGGTTTTATGACCTTTAAAGATGCCGTGGATGTTTACGGCATAGATGTTGTGAGACAAGTTTATCCCGAAATGAGTCGTGGGACAATAAGCGCAGAAAATACCTTAAATAAAATCAAGCAACCTGAAATGTTGGCGCGTAAGCAAAGGTTGGCAAATAAAATAAGTAACGATATCTACAACCAGGAATACAAAACCCCATTACCAAGCGAAAGAGGCTTGCCTGAATTTGAAAATTTGTTAGGCGAAGAATTCATAGGATATCGCAAGGGTGTAATGTCCCCGCAAGAGTTGGCTAATAAATACCCCGGTTTCAGTAGCGCGGAAAATAGAGGGGCGGCAGGGGTAGTCCCTACTGAAGTCATTGAAGACATAGTGGCTACTAGACCGAAAATTACGGTTGCGGAAGGTGGCGCGTGGAAATTAGAACCTACCGTAGCGTATAAATCTAAATTGGGTTTGAAATACCCGATGTATATTGATGACCCATTCCTAAAAGCAGAAATTATCCGTACTATGTCCGGCAAGTTTGAAGTATATGGCGAAGGCGGAGTTGAACTAGGGAAGATAGTTGAGTTATCAAAAACGAAGGCGATGAAGCCAAATATACCTTTGCAAAGTATACCTAAGATGGATATGTCCGGCACAAAAGACCCGACTATCGTAAATAGAGTAGCCAATTTACAGGAACGTGAGTACATTGTCAAGGTTCTTAGTAAAGCGAATAAAGGTGAATTAAATATTAGCGGTGTAGATGTAGATAGTGGTTATTTCGGTATTAAAGGCGAACCTACTAGTGGGTGGAAATTCCATATATATGGGCAAGGCTTAAATGACCCCGCTAGGGCATTGGCCGATATATATCCATACTTGAAAGAAAATAATATAAGATTCAAAGTTGCTACACAGGAGAGATTGGGGAGAGTTAAGGGTGGCAAGTTTGAGCCGTGGCCTAATAACGAACAGGCTACAAAGGCGATTACGATATATGTTCCCAAAGATATGAATGTTGCCAAAATTGGTAATGACCTTAATGCCCTCTTAAAAAATTACAAACCCACTAGTGGCGATGGTAAATTTGTGACGGATGTTAACTTAGCAGATAACATAGGATATAGATATGAATTCGACCAATCGGGGAAATATGTGGCGGCGGGGAATCAGCCAGCAATACCAGATTGGTTACGCGACCCCTTCAAACTACCCGAAACATACAGAACACTTGAACACCCGTCTGAATTGCCATTCCAAACGGAAACAACCACCTATACTATCAGACCATCACAGACACAGGGCAAGATGCTACAATTAACCAAAAACGTAGAGATACCTATTATCGAGAATGAATTTCCGATTAATCAAGTTATTAAAGACCTTAGAATAGAATCGCGCTATTATCAAGAACCTGCTACTAAGCAGGCAGTATTAGAGTCTGGTATAGGTAGGAACGAAGCGGGGGCAAAAGTATATCGGGCTAAGATTGTTGACCTTGAAGGGAACTTAGGCGATATAGAAGTCCCGTTATATGGCGAGACATTAGAAGAAAATGCCGAATACCTGGTTAATCTAATTCGCAAAACAGTCAAAGAAGAAGGCATGAAGGTAGCCTTAAATAGATATGGTAAAAACCTAGTTACCGATGTTTACCCATATGCATTTGAATATGCCTTAGCCGAAGATGAATTCTTTATGCCGCCTGAAGGTTTGTCTGGTGGTGGTCGAGGCAGAACGAGTATTAGGTCTCCCCTACCCGAAACCAAACCATCTACAGCATTAGAAACAGAGTTAAGGCGTACTGGTAGGCTACCGTCTGAAGGTGGTGTATTAGTTGGTAGACCATCGCCTGCGCCGACTACGGAAGTAACGGTTGCGCCATTACCTAAACGTATTCCTACCGAAATGCCTATAGGGATAGAATTACCCGAAATTACGCCATTTACAGACCCATTTGATATTCCCGAACCTACTCCGGTCACTACTCCTGAACCAACTCCCGAACCGGAGCCAACACCAGAACCTATGCCTGAACCTACGCCTAGCCCGTTGCCCGAACCTGCTCCCGCACCGATGCCGGAGCCATTGCCTGAACCTTTACCGCAACCCATTCCTGAACCCTTGCCTGAGCCGTTGCCAGAACCGTTGCCTGAACCTATCCCTACGCCTATACCAGAGCCTTTACCGACTCCTGTTCCTACACCGACCCCCATACCTATCCCGCCGATAGAGCCGATACCGCCTAAATATGTCCCGCCGCCTACCGAAGAACCCATTTCGGGTAAACGGATAACGAAGGTTATACCCGCAACCCTTGAATGGCGGCAAGGCGTCAAATGGGAAGTGATAGAACCGAGAAGTGACGGAACTTACCATACCGAAGACTTGAAACACTTAGATTATCCCTTACCGGGAACTTATAAGTTTGCTGTTGGCAAAGGGAGTGCAAGAAAAACCTTGCAAGTAATCGGGGGACTCCCAAAACATGATGCCGATGTTGATTTAGGTTGGGCGAAAGTGCATATCTCAACTAAAGGGAAAGAACTAACAATGGATTTCGGCGGCGGTACGGAAGCGGTTAACCAAAGATGGGCGGAAGATAAAGCGAAGATGAAAGCCTATGAGCGCATGGCTTATGAAGATAGGATAGAACGCAGGACGGAAAAGATACCTCGTCAATCAGCTAAACTACCTGATTATAGGCCGGAAACAGAGTATAATGAGAGAGAAGTACCCGAACCGCGGAGGGCTAGGAGGGTAATTGCGCAACCATCGGACAATGTTATGCCGGACAGGTACTACATGGGGCGCAAATTACGTCCGACTTCTCTTTCAGTGGATATTTAGGAGGTCAAATATGAGCGATTTGTTATTTGGAGGGGGTTTACCTAAAGGATACAAGAAAGTATCTAAAAATGAGAATCTAGGCTCGAAAGCGCGAAAGAAGAAGGTTAAAGAGAATAGGTTAAGGGAACGGGCGAGTCATAAATCGTCCAGTAAGAACAAGCGGGTTTTCCGTAAGGTATGGCGAAAACTGATATAGGAGTCCGAATATGAAAAAACGGATATTAAGTGCATTATTAATAGCAAGTATATTGATATTGGGGCTGGGTAACTTGGCCTATGCCGATTCATGGGTTAATATCAGTGCGTTAGCGGCTGATTATGTGTCCTCAACGCCTGAACATATAGTACAAACTTCCAGCGGTACTTATTGGGCTTCATATGGCGTAGAATTGGCGGGTGGCGATGAGTTAAATGCTGTTTCATCGGCTGACGGTATAACGTGGGGTTCTCCGGCTGTGATCGCTACAGCCACAGATACGTTAGAAGTAATAAGCATGGCGGTTGAAACTACAAACTATATTACAGTTATCTATTGGACAGACTATGGTACGGACGGAATATATGCCATTACCTATAATGGTTCTTCGTGGGGATCACCAGAATTAGTGGTTGCTATAACGACATATATTGATGGTTCCGTAGCGGTAGCTTGGGGTGATTATATCCATTTATTCTATGAAAACGATTCGGCGGGGTCTGTCAACCCAGTTTTATATCATACTTGGGAAGATGGTGGGTCTTGGGAAGCTCCCGAAGCAATCGTTTCTTATACTGGCTATTATGTGAACGGGATAGATGTTGTAGCATCCTCTGATAAATTGTATTTCTTTTGGGGCAGGGTGAATGCTGGTTATACGGTTCGCGATATATATATGCGGTCTAAAGTCAGTTCGACATTAGGGACTGCAACGGCATTATATACAACTGGCGCTGTTCTAACTAATTTAAGTAAGCCGCTAGCCAGTGTGGGGGTTAACGGAGATGATGTTTACCTATCTTTCTTTGCCGAATTAGCAAGTGGAAGTAATACATACATAGCGTTAACAAAGAGTATTGACGGCGGGGCTACTTGGGATGATTTAGTATATGCGGTAGAAAGTGAATCTATTGCATATTGCGCTATGTCTATTAATGAGCAGGGTATTGTATCAATAATTTATTATGATGATATATCTACTATAACGTATTATGCCTCTAGCGTGGATAATTACCAAACTAAATTTATAGATATGGGGACAGTATTAGGTACATTTACCCGTATAAGTGTATTGGATGGATATTATCCGAGGGTAGGGTTTGATAGCCTTGCCCGTAGTGATACCGGGATAGATATCCTGATGCAAGATGTTCTCGGTGGATTTGACGATGCAATCTATAGGCACGTAACCATAACAACATTATCAAGTTTATTTGTAGTAACAAAAAATGCGACTGATATTACCATTAATTCGGCCACATTGAACGGAGAACTTGTTACTTTAAGCGGATTATCATATGCTAGGGTATATTTTGAATATGGGTTGACTAATGCCTATGGGACTACAACCGCTCAGCAGGTATTGACCGCAACGGGCGGTTTTCAACAGAATACCGCCAACTCCGGCCAGTGGCAGAATATAAACGGAGAAGTGGTTTATCTTAACCCCGGTTCGGGATTAAACTTGTTACCAAATACAACCTATCATTATCGGGCGGTAGCTACGTCAGGGTCAACTACGGTTTATGGTACGGATATTTCATTCACTACCTTATCTACGGTAGGCGCAAGCACTGACATAGTAGTTAAGAATGTCAAGGTATTCACGACATATAAAGTAGCCGGGGATTATCTATTTGTCGGTGAATTCGTAAATAACTATTCGGGTTTAGCCCCGATTGAGCGTCCGGGCGATTACTTCATGATTCAACTTGTAGATACAGACAACACGACAGTTCTCGCTGCCTCGCCTTTGCAGAATTGGGGTGATAGGCCGCAATCAATCTATATCAACGCTACGCAAGGCGCGGGATTAACCTATGGCTCTGCCTATTATGTGAAGATGGTAGGTTATAACGTGGCAGGAACTCCAACCGCCTCACATACTCTCGTGTCTACTGATTGGAAAGGAACGGACTTAACTAAATTAGATGCATGGCTGATCGGGACGGCCTACAGTATGCAACTTATAGACAACCGTAACGATTACGTTCAGAATCTCAATAACAGATTGGTAATATCGGACAGGGCAAGTCAGTATTTCATCGCCGGTATCCCTGGTATCGCTACCCAAAGACCTAACGATTTCGCCAGCGTAACAAAGTCCATTACTACTTCCGCAGGCGCAGATGCCGGAACGTGGGATAGTGCTAACGCATGGGAAACGGCGGTAGGGACTTCCATAAAAGACGATGCTAACATACTAGGCACTCCGTTTGGGGTTACGGGTAAGAATTTCCTCGCCGGTGGTATCATCGCGGCCATGCTTGGGTGTGCTATCCTAGTAGTCTCGCAATCAGGCGGCTCAGGCGCATTAGGCGCGGTGCTTATCGCCATCCCCTTATTGTGGATAGGCACTTACATGAAAATCGTCCCCATAATGGTAATAACGGTAATTTGTATCATCTTCGCTATGTTTGCTATCAGACAGTTTGTTATCAAGACGTTGTGAGGCAAGAATGAAAAGAATATTTACAAGCCTTGCATTAGCAATATTAGCCACGCTTTATCTCTCGGTGACGGTATTCGCCACCGTGGGAACTGTTACCTATTTAACAGGCAGAACGTCCAATACATCTATAACCCTGAGTTGGGCTAAAGCATCCGGTTCAAGCAATACTATCGTCCGTTATAGCACTACGGGTTATCCTGCGACCTACGCAGACGGCACAAGCGCTTATAGCGGAACGGGAAGCGAAGTTACGGTTTCAAGTTTAACTTCTGGACAGACGTATTTCTTTGGCGCGTGGGGATTTGACGGCGGGTCAACTTATAGCGCGGCGTCTGCGACATGGGTAACTACGACTCTCGCGGAAGCATTACCAAGCGGCGCGGAAAGTTCGCTTACTAATCCTAGACCTACAGCCACAACACCAGCGAATATCAATCAAGCGCCGGATGAAAGCTCGTTTAACCTTGAGCCATTCACTTCGATAATAACCTATTTCAATTCGGCCAATCCGGGCGGGTTAGGGATGCCAGCGTCTAACGCTTGGAGTTTACTCGCAATCTTAGGCATAGTAGGTTCGGGGCTAATCACCTACATCAAGATTAAAAACTTCTTCATCGCCTACTTCGTTGTTCTAGTGGTCACGATTATCTGTGTGGGGCTGAAACTCACGCAGGGATATTTAGTCGGCATAGAAATCATAGTAGGGGCCGGTATATGGGCAATAGAGAGGTACTCCCAATAGGAGTTAAAGCATGAGAACAGGTTGGATAATCGGCGTTATGATGTTCTACCTAGTCATTCTAGGGTTGGAATTAATGGCAACTGGTGGGACGATATTCTCTAATGCCGTTACTAACGCGGCTGGAACTCTATTGCAGCCAGAAATAGCTTCGTCAAGCAATATAGTCACTCAAGCATGGTCTGTCTTGGCGAATATAGGGGCGTATGCTTCTGCGATAGTTTCTGTAGTCCTGCTTTGGAGTCCCACGGTGTTTGCTGGCTATATGATATGGTTCTACTGGTTCATCTGCTTTCCAGTGGCTTGTGCGATGATTTACGGGGTTGTCACGCTTATCCGTGGCGGAGGCTCAGGATGAGAACTTATTACATCTTAATCATATGCGGAATCGTGGTTGTATTAGGTCTTTTATTTTTCCCCACGGTCAACACCGTAGTCGGCGCGGTTGATACCACGGGGTTTTTGCCACTCTTGGCAGCCGGAACGACTATTCTGCCTTATGCGTTTTTAGGGCTGGTACTTTATTGTATAATCAAAACTAACAAAAAGTAGGGTATTGACATAGCTATAGAATAAAGATATATTTATATATGGATAGATGCACAGGAGTGAATCATGAACTCTAACATTATAATGTTTGCTTTACTTTTAATTATCGTTTACCAATCCTATACCACCTATGCATACAAAGATAAGATATTCTGTACATTCAGGCGGCGAGATAAAACCAAGATAGAAAAATGGGTTAAAAGCGCACAAGGGAGAATAGCATTCGACAATGGATGGTATGACGTTGACCCTGCCAGAACAGTTCTCCAGTTAAAATGGATGCCCCTACCTATTTGGATTAGAACACTTGACTTTAGGCATGATAGCTCGTTGGCTTTACACCCTGATACATTTGATAATACATTGACCCCCGAAGGTCGTAAACAGATGAATATTACGGACGACTTGAGGGCGTTAGAGCAGGGCAACCAATCGTCTTTAGCGCCGGGAAAGTTGCAACAGGGTATGCTAAGCAAATGGTTGCCTATCATCGTTATTGTGGGGTTTGTTATCATCGGATACTTTGTATTTTCTCAACAGAAAAAACTCGATATGCTCGGTGCTGGTCAGAATTTCATTGAACAATCACTTAGCCAACTCTTGCAGAAGTAATGGAATGAGAACATATATACGTAATAATATAAATGATTTAAAAGAGGGCGTAATATATAAAGACCGTCATGGCGGTTCTTATATATTAGCTTTTTGTAAAATATGCAATAAACCCCGTATAGCCGCCATAAGGCGCGGATCGCCTATAACTGATATTTGTATAAGTTGTTTTAATAGAACGCCTGAGAAAAGAGCTATTATGTCTAAGGCCCATAAAGGAATTCCGTTTTCACCTGATACGATAAGAAAACGCATAGAGGCGTACAATTCCCCTGATAATTATCATAAGAGCCAAGAATATCGTGCTAAAATATCAATAGCAGGTAAGGGCAGAGTGGTTTCGGAAGAAACAAGAAATAAGATACGGTTAGCCAATAAAGGGCAAAGACCAACAGAGAAATGCCTTGATGCTCAAAAGGAGGCGTTAAGAAGTATATTCTCAGATACTAAAAGGAAAAATTACTTGTTAGAGAAGATGAGGATAGGGAGAGAAAATATTTCGCCTTTTGCAGAGGTTAGACGCAGAGATAAAATCAGGATTTCTTCAAAAGAAAGGTGGGCGAACAAAGAATACAAAGAGAGAGTAGTAATGGCTATCTTGAAAGGTCGGGCCATGAGACCGACTATACCCGAAATTAAATTATACGATATATTACAACGGTATTATCCGAATCAATGGATATATAATGGGGATAGTTCTGGCGATGTCATTATAGGCGGCTTAGTCCCTGATTTTGTAAATGTTAATGGGAAGAAACAAGTTATCGAATTATTTGGTGTGTATTTCCATACACCAAGTAAATACATTAAAGTCTCATCGCTTAGAACGGAGGATTGCAGAGTGGCTAAGTTTAAAGAATATGGATTTGATTGCATTGTGATATGGGACAAAGATTTGCGGGATGAGAATATTGTGTTAAGCAAATTGGGGTGCTTACAGAAATAGGTGACGCATGACAGAAGAAAATAACGAAGTTGGCAATTTGTGGGGAACCTTAAAATCGGTTGAGCCTGCATTACCCGTAGAATTACCGGACGATGGTAAGGACGGAGACGGGCATGAGACGCTTGACGATAGAATGGACTCATTCCGCAAACTCTCCGATTTACAAGTAGCCGACAGACGGTTAAATCCCGATTTAGGTGTCGCGCATCTTAACACCTTACAGATGTCCCGTATTTTCCCCGATACTTATAATCCATTGTTCAGGATATTGGTCAAGGGCTTACTCAGGCGTTTCCCCGATATGGCGGTAGATGAGGCGATAGCGAAAGTAACGACCGCAACCAGTATCGCCATAGATGGAGAGGGCAGGATAGACGAGATAACCATAATGGGGAAGTCAGCCGAAGCGGAAACCGAAAAAACGATGAAGAAAGCAGGGTTAATCTAACATGGGCGATACTCCGAATTTTGCCGATATACGATTAATCACCGGCGATCAAGGTTCGGGAAAATCCTGTACCGAGGTCGCCTTTGCGGTTGGTGATTACTACGATAAATTAACCGGCATAGTCTCGCCTACAGGCGAAGTTATCAAGGCTCAATGTATAGACAAAAAAGATAAACTCATTTTACGACAGGCGGGATTAACGCCTAACAAATTCAATTACGTAAGGGTTTTCTCGGATAATGGGCGAGATTCTAAACTGATTCATTTCCCGAAAAACTTCATGGCGGTATCCCAAATAAAGATATTCGCCAACTTCCATCTTTACGGCATAGTATTTTCATATATTACGTTAGCTGATTTGATTCAGTATGTTAATACCGAACTATTTAATGATGCATGGATATTATCGGATGAATCGGTAATGACAGACGCACGGAATAGCATGGAAACGGCAGGGAAACTCGTAGCGGCGCTGGGGGCTACTATTCGTAAGCGTGACGCTCATTTATGTATAGGCGCACAATATAACGAAATGGTAGAACGCAGGTTCAGATTATTCAAGACCACTACGGTGGAATGCACTTATGATGAAGATTCAAAATATATCACACTTGAGATAACAAAACGGGGTGAACAACCGTTTACAACCGATTATTGGTCTCCGAATTATTGGAGATTCTACAATACTAAAGAATTGATACCAGTGCCACAACAGAAGATAGATAAGGTACTGGCGAGGATGTATTAGAGTGTACTGGAAGAAGTGGCTTAGTGCAGGGTTAACGGCGGTAGTAATCGCTGTTACTCTCTTTATGGCGTTGTCGGATGGAGTAGAGGTAAAGGCTACTACTAATTACGTCTCACTGTCTTTGGGGCAAAATATACAATCACCGTCTGGACGGGGTATTGAGAATACATATATCCCTAAGCCTGAACACGCGCTTAGTTTTAACCCCTTCTACACAGATGAACTTGGGGGGAAATATATTATTGACAACTCTTGGAGGGCGGCGTCATCTCCTTATGATTGGGAAATGGTCAAGGACGATTATCACGTAAGGGTTAAGGAGAACATAGAAGCAGAGCAAGTTATAGAGTTTAGCAGAGATAATAATATAATGACATTGCAACCTGCTTCTTTGCAGTGGTCTAATGAGTTGGGTATTGCACAGTTGATTTCCGTCCCGTCAACTTTAAGCAATACATCGGTTGGGTTTGCAGAAAAAGAGATATTAACAGAAGTAGCCGCAGATAAAACTCAATCTAAAGTAATCAACAAAGAAGGATTTATTAAGTGGAATGACATATTCGGTAACGGAGTTAATCTCAAATGGCAATGTACCCCTAAAACATTAGAAAAAGTGTTGGAAATAGAAGAATTTGGTAACTTGCCTAAGCCAAATAGGGACATACTAAAAGGCAAGGAACCTTATTTGGATTTAACTTTGTCTTTTACTGTTAGTAGCGGGATTGATATTGTAATAAACGGCAAAGCTTGGGATAAAGTGGCAACCTTGCAAACGTCTGATTTTATATGGTTTGGGCAGGGCAATGAAATGTTCTGCCTATTCAAGCCGTTAAGATATTGGTGTAGTGATAATGGGTTGAGAGATGGCGAATCAGTAGCAACCTTGTCTGGAGATGGCAGGAACTTATATATTTCGATTAGGATTCCTTATTCATGGTTGCAGAGTGCAGTTTATCCAGTATTCATTGATGCTGATGTAACAATTGGAGTTTCTGCACTATCGGTCACTGGAGTAAGGTCTAATAGGGGTGGTATATTCTGGTCTACTAATCTTATTGGCTATGTTATATACATAGATTCCAGTGGCGATTTGAAATACAGAAAAACCACAGACGGCGGGGCGAGCTGGAGCGGAGCAACTAATATACGTACTGGAACTGTGTTAACCTATGATTGCTATGCCGATTGGCAAGTAGTTGGCGATGCGGGAACAAAGATACATATAGTTTATAATGACATTGATACGGATGAGGTGCGATATTGCTATCTAGACATTTCCAGTGATACTATTGGTGGCGATGTAGAGGTATACCAAGAGACGGGCATTAATCCCTCAGGAGACTCTCTTGGTTCTATGTCTATTTGCAAAACCAGAGGGGGCAAATTTGATATAGCCGTACGACACACAGATAACAGTTTCGTTACTTTTTATTTATTTTTTACATCTCCTGATGCTTCGACTTGGACTAGCAAGGCAGTACCGTGGGAAAGTGCGCCAACTGACCAGATTGAATTACATCCCGCTAACTTGGCTGATAATAATGACATCTGGGCTTTATTCTGGGATATATCTGCTAATGCTATCTCCCTGAAAACCTATGATGATTCTGCGGATAGTTGGTCTGAGGCGGCTATTGGATCGGCAAACTACACCACAGCCGTGAAAAACTTTAGTGGGCAGATACGCCTATCCGATGGGCATTTAGTACTGACATTCTGGAATGCTTTTGATAATGCGGCTGCTGATTTAATAGTTTACGACATTACCGATGCCGGAACAATCACGGCGAAAACAAACGTGATAACAGATGAAGCCGAATCTATCTGCGCCAATGTCTTTATAAACCAAGTCAATGACGATATATATATTACTTATTTTTCTGGTTCGGCGGCGCAGGCAACGGTCGCCTGTTTCTATCAAAAATCAACTGACGGTGGGACTAACTGGGGCGGCGAAACGGCCATGCAAGCCGATGCTGAGGATGATGAGAGATGGGTAAGCGCAGGATGCATGAAAGCCGCTTGGGGTGGTAGGTTCGCCCCGGTATGGTTCAATGACGACCTTAACTATTTATTCTGCAATGCGGATAACAGCGTTTCGATAGCGGCCCCTGCATCACAGAGTTTAACAAATGCACCAGACTCAAAAGCATTTGGGGTAGTTGCCGCCAGTTCCACTTATTACGCTAAAGGTTCAGCCCCCTCTAATCCCATATCAGACGGCGAATGTACATTCACTATCACGAATGATAGTGCAGGCGCAGAAGACATAGACATCAAATGTTCTAACTTCACCGGTGGAGTCGGATGGACGTTAGCCAGTTCAACGGGCGAAAATCAAGTAAAAATCACCGCTTATTATTCGGGGCAAAATCCGGCGTCTGGTGTAGTCTTGACCACCAGTGACCAAGAGTTCTATGATGGATTAGCTGGAAGCGCAACTATTAAATGGGATTTTCGGCTGGACACAGGTACTTTCACTGACGGCGCGGCAAAAACCGCGACAATTACGTTAACGGCGGTTGCCGAGGATTAAAAGGAGGTAACAAATATGAAACGAATCTTGGTATCCCTAGTATTAGCCCTTGTAATGGTATTCGGTATGGCATTGCCCGCTTTCGGCGCGACAACGGCCACTGTTACCGTTACAGCCACACCTACCTACATTGCTCTGACTAACTCCGTTGATTCATGGGCGATGGGAACGGTAGCAGCTAGTTCAACGTACTGGTGGGCAACCGGCGATGTTGAACCAGACCCTAATGATGTCTACGAAGCCGCCGACATGAAGTCGGAAATTGAAAATACCGGCTCAGTGGCAGAGGACATCGACATCAAGGTGGCCGCGTTTACCGGCGGTGTAGGTTGGGCAATTTCTACCGATGCTACACCAGCCGCAGATGAAATATCAATCCGCGCGGCTATTACCGGAGGTTCGACTGCGGCGTTAATCCAGGTTATCACCACCGATACCGAATTGAAAGATAATTTAGCGGCGGCTGGCAAGGTAAAGTGGATGATGCAAGCTATAACCGGAACTTTCGGAGACGGAGTAGCCAAGTCGGGAGTTGTAACCCTAACCGCATCGGCAGCTAACTAAGAGGTAAGAAGTGAAGAAACTGGCTTTATTTTTAGTCTTACTGAGTCTTTGTCTCGTTTCCTGTGTCCCGGTGGAAACTGTGAGTTTGCCGACTATCAAACCACTAGAGACAACTGAATCAGCAACGCCGGTTGAAAGTCCACAGACCATCAGGGTATTGCCTAGCCATGTATTCGTGTCCAACTTCGAGGATGGAGACACGGCGGAATATTCCCTTACGATACAGAACGACTCTAATCAAGAAGTCGTAATGGCAATATCCTACATGATACCCACTAGAACGGGAGAAGGATATACGCCGGGAACGGAAGAACAGGCGGCATGGGTTTCATTTGAGGGGGATAACGTATTTGCCCCCTATGAAACAAAAGACATAACGGCAATTCTGAAAATGCCTAAGAAAGCGCAAGCCCCAGCCGAAAAGTGGGAATTTTGGATACAAGTAACCGCTAAAACCGGGGGAACGGTCAACCTCGCCTGTGCCTGCAAATGGCGTGTGGACATGAAGGGGTAATGCGTGAAAAGATGGTTGCGGGTAATCTTATTTGTTATGGTAACAACGTTATTGAACGTAGTCCCTGTGTACGCGGCTACGACTCAAGACGTGACAATTACTGCAACACCCGGAGGCGCGGGAATATTAACATTTGTAGCAACGTATATTTCGGAAACACAGATAGATTTAGATTGGACAGTAACCGGCGATGTAGACAAGGTAATGGTGAGGGCTAAATATGGCAGTATCCCAGCCGACATACCAGACGAGGATACCGCGCCGACAGACGGATACCTTGTTTACTATGGCGCAGGGCTTAGTTCAAGTGATACGTCAATGGATTTTGACGCTAATCCTGGCCCTCTTAATTATAAAGCCTATGCACAAAAGGCCGATGGCAAATGGTATCTCGTCAGCAAAACCGACTGGAAGGAGAGCGCTCTTATGACATTAATATTTTTCGCTGTGTTTGCAGGTATATTGAGCTTTATAGGCTCTCGAAGCTCATTCTATTTCCTGAAATTCCTTGCGGGGTTGGCGTGGTGGGCAACGGCTTTCTATTGGATAGGTAATCCCCCGTCTACCATTGTGGCTGGATCATCGGTGCATCAAGTTGTTCTTGTCCTATTTATCATTGTGGGATTAGCCTTTATGCTTATGCCTTATTGGTACACTAAAACAGAGAACGGGCAAGAGGAAGGCAAAGGGTTTAAGATGCCCTTCCAGAAAACAAAAGAGGAAGAAGAGGACTACAGGACGCGCAATATGCCGACTCGTAAAGAGCGGAATAGCGATTATATCAATAGGTTAAACCGGAGATTGGGCCGTTGAGAATATATTCCTTGACGCAACTAGGGCAATCGGTTGCCCATACGCCAACCGCCAACATGACTAACGGTTGGAAGATAATCTATTTCCTTAAACGTCACGGGAACCGCGCGACTGACGCGCAAATCATTCAATCCACGGGGATAGGTTCGGGTGAACTGCAAGCGGCCATGCGTAAGTTAACCAGTGGAGAACACCCAATAGTAACGATGGTATCTTAGGGGGCTGATATGCCATTATTCAAACAAGAAAAGACGCTTGACGAGCTAGAAGAAGAACAGGAACGTACCGGCGCGGAAGTAACCCTGGCGCAGAAGAAATTACAATTGCAGTTGCTTAACGATAGGTTGAAACCGCATGGGTTGACCATGAAAAGTTTCGGGGGGTCTATCAAGGCAGCAATCGGATGGCTTAAAACTCATTAGCATGATTAATAGATTAAAGGCTAATCCGTTAGCGTGGAAATTCTGCAAATTCTGCTTGGTTGGCGGAATAGGGTTTATCATTGCTTGGTCTATTCTCTGGTTGTTCACGGAAAAAGTGGGGTTGTGGTATATGTTCTCGGCCATTGTCGCTCAAGTCGGGGCTACTATCTGGAACTTTTGGGCTAATTATAAATTCACGTTTAAGGACGCAAAATGAAAAAATCTCGCAAGTGGGTTATCCTCTCGCTGTTTATCATCCCCTTCATGTTTATTATGCAGATAGTATTGGACGAGTCTATCCATTACCCGATGTGGATGGATGAATATGTGTTCTATAGACTATCTGCGCAGATACCGAAGTACGATTCTACTACTGATTGGTTTTATAAAGATAGGCCGGAAGTGATGAACTGGTCTACCGATTGGCAGACACTAGGGTTTGATTATACGAAAGCATTAAGCCAGATATATGATAATCCAATTTACCCGCACACGCCTTTAGTGCCTATATTGATGAGCCCGATAACTAAAGGGTTGAACGCATTAGCGGACAATGAAGTAATCCCGCATATCGAAGAACAGCCGGGGGCTTTGCCAGTGCCTAATCAGAAAGACCCTAACTATAAAGAGCAGTTAGTCGATACCGTGTTAGCGCAACGCGAAGAAACTATGACGGCGATACTTAGGATTATCCCGATGATCCTATTCGCTATATCGCTGTTTTTAATATTCAAACTATTGTTTATGAAAGTGGGGTTGAACGCTCTGTTATATGCGTTCCCGATAATCGCATTTCGGGCGGCTCTTTCAGGAACGTATCTATTCTATTGGGACGCCTTTATGATGTTCTTCTTCGTGCTTACCTTGTATCTCATGGAGACGCGGCCTAATGGGAAGTGGCACTATTTGACGGCGTGCCTGATGATAAATACCAAGATGTTTATTCCGATGTTATTTTTAATCCCTTTAATCGTCAAGGGATTTACGATGAGTAAAAAACAAGGTTGGTTGATGTTCTTACCGGCATTTTCAATTTTACCATTCTATATCGCGCAGGCTATCGTGTCGGGCGATATATTGTATCCGTTCTCGCACTATATCCCCACGATATGGGTGCATAATTTCATGTACACGCTAGTTGACCCATTACATAATCCCGATATAGGGTTTATAGCCTTTGTGGTGATGACTGTTCCGTTGCTATTCATGATAAGGCGTTATCCGGCTTATGCCACGTTCTTATTGATAACGCTGATTTACGGGTTGGGGACAGGGTTAGGCGTGACCCATTTATCGACCTTAGTTTATTCGGGGGCTTTAGCCTTACCTTTAATCGCCGGACGGTTCAGACTAGTTGAAAGGGTTTTGGGATACGAAGGGAATAGTAATTTGATAGGTAGTAAGATATGAGCGACAAAGTAACCTTATTAGTGGTCGAACTTAACGAGTTAGATGGGCTAAAGAAAATCATGCCGCTAATCAAGAAAGAATGGTATGACCAACTTATAGTCTTAGACGGCGGTTCTACGGACGGGTCTATCGAATGGTTGTACCAAAACGGATATGAATATTATATCCAACACAAAAAAGGAGTTTGGGAGGGATACCGAGAAATATTTACTTCTGGGCGAATCAAGGGGGATATCGTAATCACGTTCAGCCCTGACGGGAATTCCGCGCCACAATTCATACCATTATTGTCTAAAGCGATGGTGGACAGGGATATGGTAATAGCCTCACGTTATCTGCCCCCTGCGGTGAGCCTGGATGATACATGGTTGACCAAGATAGGAAACTGGCTATTCACGGGAATAATCAATCTGCGAAGTGGGTATCAATATACTGACGCTCTGGTGATTTATAGGGCTTATCGGGCTGCGTTAGTTAAGCAGTTAGGATTTAACCAAGAGTTGACATGGCTACAACGCAAACTGTCTAACGCATCTAACCTTTACGGCTGGGAATCATCCATGTCTTTAAGGGCTGGACGGTATCCGTTAAGGATAGGCGAAATAGCCGCCAGTGAACCGAAGGCGTTTAGGGAACGCCGACAAAGCACATTCGGTCATGGGTTTGTCGTGCTGACTCAAATCATACACGAGGGGTGGTTAAGATGAAACTAGCGGACTATGTTTTAACCTATCTTAAACAGCATAATATAAACACGGTATTCGCCGTCTATGGCGCGGCGATTGGTGATTTGGTAGACGCATTTTCAAGAGTAGATTTAAAGTATATCGCTGTAATGCATGAACAGGCCGGTAGTTTTGCCGCTGAGACCTACGCTAAGGTATCGGGGAATATAGGGTGTTGTTTAGCGACTAGCGGCCCAGGCGGGCAGAATCTTTTGACGGGGATAGCCAACTGCTATTATGATTCAGTCCCCTGCCTATTCATCACGGGGCAAATCAATTCCAAGTTCTTAAAAAGAAGTTCGGATTTAAGACAAGTAGGTTTTCAGGAAAACGACATAGTCTCAATGGCAAAACCCGTTACAAAGTTCGCGGAAATGGTCAAAAAGCCCGAAACCATACGGTGGATATTAGATGAGGCTATTTATCTGGCTACAGAGGGTAGGCCGGGCCCGGTATTAATAGACATACCTATGGATATACAAAAAGCCGATATAGACCCGCTAGGATTACCTAATATTGGTTTAACCGATTTGATAGGCGATGAGAATACTCCGGTATCCAATAGGTGCATAAAAGAATTTATCAAAGACTTCAAGGAATCGAAACGCCCGGTACTGCTTGTCGGCGGTGGTGTAAGGCCGAAAGCCGTTCAGAGCGTAAGACAATTAGGCATGGCCTTGAATATACCCTGTTTCCCTACATGGAACGCGATAGACGTATTTACGTCTGATTATGAGAACTATAGGGGGCGGGTAGGGACATATGGCGGGGCTGGCCGGAATTTCGGAATTCAAAACTCTGATTTGCTATTAGCCATAGGTACGCGCATACCCGGACGAATAACCGGGGGGAATATTAGTTCATTCGCACGGGGGGCAAAGAAGTATCTTGTTGATATAGACCCCTCACTTCTGAAACCATCTAATCAAGATGTGAAGTTCGATGTCAATATCCATTGTGACGCCTATAAATTCTGTAACAAACTAATCCATGAGCTCTATAAAGATAAACTACCAGACAGAGCATCCTGGCTGGAATTAACTAAAAGATGGAGGGACACATACGATCCTGTATTACCCGAATACTACGATACTAAGGAATTTGTCAATCCATATGTCTTTATGCGGATATTATCGGAAGTTTTAGAGCCGGGGGATATTATCGTTACGGATTGCGGAGGGAATGCAGTCGTTACCTATCAGGCGTTTGAAACGAAATATGGTCAGCGTCTTGTATCAAGTAATGGCAACTCTCCAATGGGTTTTTCATTTGCTGGAGCGATGGGGGCAGCTTGTTTACCGGAAGATACGAAATTAGCCGATGGGTACAAGCCATTTAACCGAGTTATTTGTATCATCGGTGACGGCGGTTTCAATATGAACATTCAAGAACTAAGGACGGTTAAAAATTATGGGCTTAATAAGTTAAAAACCTTTATCCTGAACAACCATTCTTACGGGATTGGTCTACAGTATCAGGAAACAAACTTCGATTCACGGTTTATAGGTACGGGGCCAGATGGTTATAATCCCCCCGATTTCATGCCGATAGTAGAAGCTTACGGTATCGCTACGGGTAAAATCTATAATCAAAAAGACTTGCGGGGGAAAATAAGTGCGATAATCAACTATCCTGAAGCGGCAGTCTGCGATGTTGATTGCGGGATGTTCGCTAAATACGAACCGCGTATATTCGGGTGGAAGACCCCAATCGAAGACATGTATCCTTATATCGACCGGCAAGAATTCCGCAACAATATGATTATCAAACCTATGGATGGATGGGAAACCCCGGAGATGCCAAAGTGAAAACAGCCGATAGGGTAAGTCGGATACCGAAATGGCCTATAACTGGATATTGTGCGAATAGCGCATGGCGAGGGTTAAGGGTTATTAGATTAATGGAATTCCGGTTTTTAAGATGGTGTGTAACGATTACGAGAGAAGATTCAGGGATGCATAGGAGAAATTAGGTGAAACAGAGAGTACGAATAACTTTTGGGGATATGAGAATCGGGGAAGTCGCCAGAGGATTGATAGATGATGCGCTGAACCGTAATTGGATAACCGAGGGGCTAAATGTAAAGAAGTTCGAGGATGAATTTTGCGAGAAGTTCGGATATAAATATTCCGTGGCTATGTCGTCAGGGACAATGGCCGATATTGCCGCGTGTCTCTCCCTATACGAATATGGCGCGGTTAGCGGCGATGAAGTGATCATCCCTGCTTTATCCTTCGGTTCACTGGCTAACTCCGTGTTGGCCGCAGGATTAAAGCCGGTATTCGTGGATTGCAAGATAGACACTCTCAATATGGATGAAGACAAGATTGAACGCGCGATCACTCCTAGAACTAAAGCTATCATGGTTGTCCACACTCTAGGTAAACCCTGCGACATGAAGAAAATTCAGCCTATAGCATGGCGATTTAACTTAAAACTAATAGAGGATTGCGCGGAAGCTCATGGGGCACAGTTTGATGGTGTAACCGTGGGACATTTCGGGAATATGGGAACGTTCAGCTTCTACGTGGCTCACCCCATTGTAGCGGGTGAAGGGGGGATGGTGGTCACGAACGATGATAAAATGGCGCATATTCTAAGGTCGGTTAAGAATCATGGTAGGCCGTTCGGTAGTATTCACTTCGATTTTCAGCGATTAGGGCTGAATATGAGGATGAACGACTTAACGGCGGCAGTAGGGGTTGAAAGCTTACGCAACTTCGATGACATATTTGAAAAGCGGCGGCAAAACTGGCTATATTTAACCAAACTGGTTAGCCCTCTTACAAAATACTGCTATTTCGTACACGAGGGGCCGAACGAATTGATGTGTTCATTCGCCTTTACTTTAGTCCTGAAAGAATATAGATACGATTTGCAGGCGCTCTATAAGTATCTTGAAGATAACGGGATACAGTGCAAGCGGATATTCGGGTGTTTACCTACACAACACCAAGCATTTAAATTCTTAGGATATAAGCCGGGGCAATTCACGAACGCGGAATATGTAGGTATAAATGGTTTGCATTTCGGAATTCACCAATACTTGAACGATTCAGACATGGAATTTATAGCCGAAAATCTATTTGAGTATTTTAAGGGGAAATAATGAAAGTCTTAATTACCGGCGCTGCGGGTTATCTGGGGTCTGTCTTGACCCCCATGCTCTTAAAAGAGGGGTATGATGTTGTCGCTCTGGATAACTTCATGTATGGGCAATCATCCTTATTAGATTGTTGCATATACAAGCAGTTTCAGGTAGTGCGCGGGGATGCAAGGGATGAAGTATTAATGAAGCAGTTGATGAAAGACGCGGATTATATCATCCCGTTGGCCTGTATTGTGGGTATGCCTGCTTGTAACGCTGACCCCATAAGGGCCGACTCTACTAATCTCGGTGCAATCCGCATGATGCTGGACATAAGCAAAGAGCAACGGATCATATTCGCTAATACTAATTCAGGCTACGGGAAAGGTGAAAAGAACAAATATTGCACTGAGGAAACGCCGTTAAAGCCGGTGTCTCTCTACGGGAAATTGAAAGTAGAAGCCGAGCGCGAGATATTGGACGCCGGTAATTCCCTCACATTAAGGCTGGCTACGGTATTCGGGTGTTCTCCAAGAATGAGGATGGACTTACTGGTAAACGATTTTGTCTATCGGGCGGTCAAGGATAGGTACATCGTATTGTCTGAACCTAATTTCAAGCGCAACTATATTCACATAAGGGATGTGGCTAGGGCGTTCATATTCTGCATAGAGCATTTTGAGGATATGAAGGGGCAGGCTTATAACGTAGGTCTGAGCGATGCCAATTTAAGTAAGCGTGAACTGTGCGAGGAAATTAAAAAACAGATACCCGACTTGTATATCCACGAGGCCGAATTTATGGAGGACGTTGATAAACGGGATTATATAGTGTCGAATGAGAAAATCGAAAAAGTAGGATATAAACCAATCTTTAGTTTGAGTTATGGCATACAGGAATTAATCAAGGGGTATCAAATCATCAGGCCAAACCAATATACTAATTTGTAGGAGGAAACGTGCTTATTGTAAGAACGCCTGTGCGTATCAGCTTCGCGGGGGGTGGTAGCGACTACAAAGAACACTACCTAAAATATGGTGGTGCGGTGCTTAACGCGACAATCGACAAATATACATATCTTTCAGTTAGATATTTACCCCCGTTCTTCGATTTTAAACACAGGATAGTCTACTCGCGGATAGAGGACGTAAATGATATAAATGAAATTCAGCATCCGTCAGTACGCGAATGTTTGAAGTTCATGCAAGTAGACAGGGGAATAGAGATTAACCACGCGGGGGATTTACCGGCGCGTTCAGGCATAGGTTCGTCTAGTACGTTTACAGTAGGGTTACTCAACGCGATTCATACCTTACAAGGCAAACCAATTTCTAAATTTAATTTAGGGATGGAAGCTATCCATGTTGAGCAGGACTTGATAAAAGAAAATGTCGGTTCTCAAGACCAGCTCGCCGCCGCCTGCGGGGGTATCAATCTCATTGAGTTTGATACCAGGCAACCGCAAATGACGAGGCTGAACATATCGCGGCAACGGATTAAGAAGTTAGAAGAACGGCTGATATTGGTATTCACCGGATTTCAGCACAATGCCAGCGAAATAGCCAAGACATACAACTTTAAAGAGCGCACTAAGGAACTGGAAACAATGAAGGGTATGGCGAGAATCGCCTATGCTTTGTTACTAGACAATAAACTAACCGAGTTTGGGGAGTTACTTGACGAAGCGTGGAAGTACAAGAAAACGTTATCAGATAAAATAACTACCCCCTATACGGATTACGTTTATGGACTAGCTAAAACAGCAGGCGCAATTGGGGGGAAAACGTGTGGGGCTGGCGGGGGCGGGTTTATGCTTTTGTATGCCGAACCGGATAAACGCGAGGATGTATTGAAGGCATTAAAAGGCATGACGGTAGTCCCTTTCAAGTTTGAGGAATCAGGGTCGAAGGTTATCGTTAATAACGGAGCAATAGGATAATGGTCTACTGCTTCGACTTTGACGGGACACTAGCGATAACACAGGGGAATGATTATCCTAACTCGCAACCTGATAGGAAGGCGATAGAAAAGGTCAACAAATTGTTTGACACAGGCCATACCATCAAGATTTTCACGGCCAGGGGAACGACAAGCGGTAAGGATTGGTATGCTCTGACTCAAAAGCAGATTGACGAATGGGGGATTAAATGCCATGAGCTAATTATGGGGAAACCACATTCTGACTGCTACATAGACGATAAGGGGATGAATGTCAAAGAATGGTTAGCGCAGAATTAGTAGAAGTAATCGTCAAATGCCATAAGTCAGGCGGCAAGGTGATGATTTGCGGCAACGGGGGTTTGGCGGCTGAGTCATCTCATTTCGCGGCTGAAATGGTGGGGGTATTCAGCAATGATGTTTATATCTCTTGCATATCCCTAACAACAGACACAGCCATAATCACGGCCTTATCTAATGACTTAGGTTTTGAAAATGTCTTTTCACATCAGATTAAGACCATAGGAAAGCCGAATGACGTTTTAATCGCCATGACCTCGCACAACTCTAGAAATATAGAAAAAGCCTTATGGCAGGGTAGATTAAGTAGGGTATTTACCGTGGCCTTATGCGCGGAATCATCGGTACATATATTCGCTGACCTGGTAATAAGAATCGCCGGTAAGGACGCCGTTGAAATGCAAGAAAACACACTGAAATATTTACATGAACTAGCGGCTAAAGTGAAAGAGAGGATTGCTGATGTATCTGCTTGTAAATCCGAATAACAGGATTGATAGTCCCTTCGCCGGAATCGAAACGCCTTTATGGGCAGGTATTCTGGCTACGCATTATCGAAGTCAGGGTAAAGAAGTCGGGATATTGGACGCCGATGCCCTAGATTTATCGTTAGATGAAACCGTAAAGCGAATTCGGGACATAAAACCTGAGAAGTTAATCTTCGTGGTTATGGGGAATAACCCTAGTGTTAGTTCAACGCCTAAAATGCCCATTACTAAAGCCTTAGTCGATAGATTAAGGGGCGAATTTCCGATTGCTGTTACAGGGCTTCATCCTGCCGCTTTGCCGAATGAAACGCAACGTATTCTAGGATGCGAAGTGTTACGCGGCAAGGTATTTGGCGGGACACCTAACATCGCCTTTGATTTAATGCCGATGGATAAATACATCGCTCATTCATGGCATTGTCTACAGGGATTACCCCGTAAGCCTTACGCCTCAACATATACGAGCCTCGGATGCCCCAACAAATGCGCTTTTTGTAACGTGTATGCTTTGTATGGTTGGCAACGCCGGGCATGGTATCGGGATATAAATGAATTTCTTGCCGAAATAGATTTACTCGTTAACAAATACGGAGTGCGGAATATCAAGTTTTGGGACGAACATTTTACGACTAATCGGGAACGTGTTTTAAAAATATGTTGGGCTTTGCGGGATAGAAAATACGATCTGAATATTTGGGCTTACGCCAGGGTCGATTCAGTGGATGAATACTTACTTTGCGCCATGAAAGATGCGGGTATAAATTGGCTAGGGTATGGGTTTGAATCAGGGAGTGATTTGCTGTTGGCAGAAGTATCAAAAAAGACTACGGTAAGTAAAGCAAGCCACGCCGTTGAGATAACGCATAATGCAGGGATAAACATAAATGGCAATTTCATGTTTGGCTTACCTGGGGACAATCAAATAACAATGCGGAAGACGTTAGATTTTGCGAAGTCTCTCGGATTAGAGTACGTGAACTTCTATGAGGCGATGGCGTATCCCGGTTCGGCGCTCTATAATATAGAAGCAAAGAAGACTGATTGGGACAAATACGACCAGTTCTCACCCCTGAGACTCAATACCGAGGCCGGGGAATTCAGGGATAAAGCGTTTAATGAGTTCTTCACGGATGGGAACTACAAGAATAATCTAAGGCGTAAGTTCGGACAACAGGCAGTAGACCAAATAGAGTCGATGCTTATAATGGGGAAACCGAAAACGAGGGGCTTAAATGAAAATACCGTTAAGACGCATATACACTAAACTAACCACTCGCAGTATCAGAATTAAGGATTTAACTAATGATGAAGCCAGGATAAGGCGCGAACAGGCTTACGCAGCGAGATTAAACAGAGCGAATAATAATAGGAGGTCTTATGGCAAGAAGTAAATATCATCTGAAGACCAAGCGGGGCAAAGGTAAATTCGTGTTCTATCGCAAGAAGAACCACGAGGTAAAAGAGGTTTTGAAGGCAAGTGCATGAGCAATATGCGAGAGTCCCTATTCCAAATAGAAGTGCTTGACTTCTCAAAGCGTAGGCAGGTTTATCACAGCGAAGACGTGGTATCTAAAACTATAACCAACAGGGATAAAACCCAAAAGCAGACCAGGCTAAAGGTTATAGACACCGAGCCTATCGCCCCGACACGGACGCTATTTAAAAGAGCTAAGGATAGCGAGTTGGCGAAAAGGTATGGGGGAAGGTTCGGGACGGTGATCTCGTGTTTCAAGGTGGATATATCGACCTATCTTGAGAATATCGAACATCTTAACTTAGAGCCGACTCCCATTACACTAGAGGCTGAGCCGGAATACGTCTTGACTAAAGCATTGGAACTGGACAAACCGAGACGTAAAATTCAGGGCATCAAAATCGTTGACGGGGGTATTGACAAATCGGAATAATATGTATATATTTATATATGGATAGATTATGAAATGTAAATATTGTGGCTCGGAAAATCTAAGACGTGAGGGTAAGTTCTATCGAAAGATAGGAGACGGTACTTACGTCAAAGATGTTCAAAGATATAGATGCCGCGATTGCGGGCGACCCTTTAACGAAAACAAAAAAACGGAGGATAACAATGCAAAATAGAGGCGACAAGGTAGAAAGAGTAGACCCTTACCGTGGCGGCGCACCGGAAAAGTCGGGCAACAATATGAAAACCATGCTCATAATGTTTGTCTTGGCGGCGGTAGTCGCTTGGGGCATAGGGCAATTTTGGATTATGCCCAACACCTTAAACAGTGTATCGAAACTGGCCTTTATCGCCAAGATGCAGCAGGACATTACCGATGCCAATAAGGATAAACTAACGCTGGACGCCCTTACCAAATCACAGCAAACGCAGACTCAGGCGATTACCGATGACATCAACAACCGCAAATTCGCCACGCAGGACGCCCTTAAAGACTACGTAAAGACAAAAGACATACCAACGGCCATAGATACTTCAAAGATGGCCCTGAAAACCGATTTAACGGGTCTGGTGAGTCAAGCAGACTATGACGCTAAAGTTAAAGAACTCCAAGACCAGATCACAGCCTTAAAGGGCGGGAGTACGGTAGCCCCCGGAACTACGGGGCAAGTTACCGTCTCTATCGACTCGTCTACATCGGCGCAATTCAACGGGGCTACACCGGCGACTGTTAAGGTCAATATCAATAATGGGACAAACCAGTATCAGTACGTGAATTACTTTGTAACCTTGTCATCGGTTACTACCCCGACATTCGCAGCAACTAACGTTACGGCCCAAATGTCGCTGATGTCTTACAACGTGACCATAATACCGGCCACGGGGAATACTTATCAGATTCTTCTCACTCCTGAAGGTAAGATGCTTGTGCCACCGGGTGTAACATCTTGTTATTATCTGATTACCATATTGCCTTCAAAGGCGGCGGTATGGCAGATGAGCATATCCAGTATCAGTGCATCGACTACACCGTAAGGAAAATGTGATGTTCCTGAACAATTTAGCCAAAAAAATATGGTTGGATAAAGCCCGAAAAGGCGTAGCCCAAACTATTAAAGAGGGACGGTTATCATTCATCAATGCCGAACTGGTTAGCTTTACAGGCAAAGATGGCAAGGTGCAGCAATTAACTTTAGGCGCTTTATCGGGCAAGGTAATGGAGCAATCGGGTTTTTACCAAGTTACGGGGGCTGGGGTTAGTCCTTCTATGGTATTGGATATAACCATAACTGACATCAATAAAATAATAGTCGAGGAATATAATAAGCATGGAAAATCCCAAGGCAGATAAGCCCAAAGACGGTTTCAATTTTAGCTATGCCTGCCAACATATCGTGTTCCTTTTGGTGGCGTTCTTGCTTGGTATGAGCGATATTCTAGGCAAGGACTTGACACTAAAGGCACAGAGTCCAATTCTAGGGTATATCTTGGTCGGTTGTGTGGCATTTCTGATAACATGGGATATTGGCCAATGGGCAAAACACAGTAAAAAGAATAAGGAGGTTTCTAAATAATGAAACTGGATGCAAAGGACATCAGCGCAATCGCCAATTCGCGGGTTAACCGGCTAGAGGGCAACAAACAAATGTATTGGATTGTGGGGGTATGCGTTGCCATGTTAGCGGGTGTCTACATGGTACAGCGCGAAATCAATTGGGGCTATGCCCTCGCTCTGGTTGCCTTCGTAGCCTTCATGTTCAACATGAATCAAGTATCCAAGAAACAAAAGCGCATGAAGGATATTCTTATGAAAGAATGGCAGGACGAGGGAAATGGGTAAAATAGTAACGGTTCAGCAGCTAGAGGATATTATCGAGTCCTTGCCCCACGATGATAAAGCGGTGCAGGGCGATGATATAGTCAACACTTTACGCCAGAAGTTAGGCGATGGATGGTCGCTCACCAAGACACCCCCGGTAAAATTCACAAGGGACGACATTAACGCCGTGGCTAATAGCCGATTTTACCGCAAATCGGGACTGAAACTACTGATGATCGCCACTATTGTAGCTCTTGGTGTCTATATTCTCATGGGGGTATTCCCGAATGTCCCGATAGGGATATGGTATAGCGCATGGGGATTGGGGATTGTCTATTTCATGTTTGTCTATGCCAGGAAACAAAGACAGGCAAGAAAAGAACTCTGGAAGGGTATCAAAGGAGACGGCATTAACGGAGGTGAATAATGAGAATCAATAAACTAGGGTTAATAATAGGCGAGGTTGCCTGCGTGCTGATGGCATTAACTTTTATGTTTGGGGTCGAGCCACGGCTTAGTTTATTGGGCATAATATTAGGGGCGGTCTTCTTGGGTTTTGGGGTTGTCGCTTTAATTATCTACAAGACAGACAAAACAAGGGAATAAAGTGAGGGTAAAATGGATATTAGTTTTATAGATAAAGACAGCATTCCCAAGTCGCGTGCTTTTTCAAAAAATCCTGAGTATGACAACGTTTTTAGTAAAATGCCTCAAGCTGGCAGAGCAATGAAAATAACAATAGGCGACAAGAATGCAAGAGATAGATTCAGGGGAGGCTTGTCCATGAGAGCTATCGCATGCAAAAAGAAAGGCAGGAATGTACTATTAGCGTTGCGTGGGGAATCCATTTATATCTGGGAAGAAATTAAAAATGACGGTCAGGAGGGTTAATGATGGAGACACGAATTATCGGTAACACCAAAATAGTACAACGGGAACCTAATGTATATGTAATCTCCATGAAAAACTACTGGCTGTGGTTGATTAGCTTTGATATCGGGCGACAGTTTATGAAGGCGCTATCCGTTTTGTCCAAAGAGCATCGGGTGATAACCGTCACACGGATTAATGACATTTACAATTCCTGGGTAGTATTAGTAGAGGGCTAATATGAATTTCGATTTGAATGGCATACCGACTTGGTTATGGGCAATCATTATCGGTGTCATGGTGTGGTTCGTGATATTCCGCAAGAAGAAGAAATGATATGACGCTGATAAATGAATTTAAGGTAAATAATCTCTCAAAACTAGAACTACTCGGAATGTATGTGGTGTGTTTCTTTAGCGTGTTCTTCGTGTACTACGGTGCGGCTTATATTATATGGTGGGACTTACTGGACATATTCAGCGTTGCCCCGCTAGGGATATTGGGCTTTATCGGCCTATGGGTATTCCTGATAACGCTCCAAGTCGTGTTGCATGAGGGGCTACATGGTATCGGTTTCAAATTGTTCGGTAACGGCAAGGTGCAATTCGGATTCAAGAAGTCCCGGCAAATGGGGCTAGTCGCCTATGCGTCATCGGCTGATACCAAGTTTACAAAGAGGCAGTTCGCTATTATCGGGTTGTTACCGCAAGCTTTAACCGTGGTATTACTGGCTGTAACTTTAATCTTTCATCTATCACCTATAGTATCTTGGTCTATGGTGGTAATGGCGGCTACGAATTTCGGCGGAGGGTGTATTGATATGTACGGGGTAATAAAGGTCGCCAAATATCCGGCCAACTATCTTATAGAGGACATTCAAGACGGATTCAGGGTCTATGCGCCACAAGGGACGGAGTGGAATAAATGAAGAATTTAATGGTATTTATAGGAATATTAATAACAACAGTTCTATTGGCATCATGTCAAGGTGCTATTGGCCCAGTTGGGGCTAAGGGGGATAAAGGTGACGTTGGTTCTACGGGTTTACAGGGGCAACAAGGGGTTAAAGGTGACAAGGGAGATATTGGCGAGCAAGGATTAAAAGGGGACAAGGGGGATAAAGGGGATCAAGGCGCAATTGGGCCACAAGGGATACAAGGGGAAGTGTCGTTATCGCCTCCTATTTCCGATTCCGAAATTACAGTAATCGTTTATCATGGTGATGAACACGGTAATTATACCACTATACCTTCTTTGGCTGATGGGATGCCATGCATAAGAAATGGCGACAATATTCATATATATGGTGCGGGATTTAAATTAGGAGAGACGATAATACTTAAGATCGCTGATGTAAACCATAACTTCGACATAGGTGTAATTACCATAACTAATAATGCCGGTATTTTCCACAAAGAAATACACGTGAATTGGCAAAATTATAATTGGGCTGACCGCTCAATGCTATTTGGATGCATTAAGGCAATAGGGGACATCAATTCGCAAGCGGTGGCTTTCGTTGGTATTTGGGCAAGATAGAGATAAGATGCCCACTTGTATATCGTGTCATACCGAATTCCCCGACTACAAAGAGTTAGCTATTCATATAATGTCTAGTCGCAAGGGACATCGCAAAGGCAGACGGTGGGCGGCGAAGTACATAATGATGAACGGCCTATCCGCTAAAGCTA
>Ga0172380_10001335_pt1 | contig 42578 bp, 47 predicted proteins | sample Leawe162metaG_FD_119747 | JGI IMG/M metagenome (GOLD analysis project Ga0172380, IMG submission 119747) | Leachate microbial communities from a municipal landfill in Southern Ontario, Canada - Leachate well 162 metaG | ecosystem: Engineered > Solid waste > Landfill > Unclassified | place...
ATATAAAAATGGAGGACTATTTCAAGCCGTTGAAATCTCTGGACAACTAGACTTAACACCCGGAAGATACGAACTACGATGCCAAGAACTACGTGGTGGTGGAACAATCTCAGTATCAAAAGAGCAAACATGTTTCTTGAATCCTGACTTTAGGGAGTTGTAGGGGAGATAAATTTATGAATACTTTTTCAAACAGAGGAGTTGTATTTGTTTTAGTAAGAGACAATAAAATTTTAATGCAGCAACGCGACGGAAATTGCAAGAAATTTCCTTTTCGCTGGTGTATTCCTGGGGGAGAGTGTGAAGATGGAGAAGAATACGAAACTGCTTTGTTGAGAGAAATCAAAGAAGAATATGATTTTGATTTAAAAATTGATGATTGTTCTTTTGTAATGGATTATAAAAATGGTGCGGATAAAGTTTACATTTGTAATGTTAGCCACGACCAAGAACCTAAATTGGGCGAAGGATTGTCTATGAAATGGATGTCTTTTGAAGAAATTGAAAATCTAGATCTAGGTTTCAATCAAGCCGCTATGATTCCGGTTTTGAAAAAATTTCTTCTCGCAAAATAAAAACAGACTTAAAGAATACGTTGCGGAGCCGTCACAAACGGCGAGTGTTTATAATGCAAAATAAAAATACCCGCAATTCTCCGTGAGGAAACATCTGCAGGCCGCAGGCCGAAGCCGTTGACGAGGGGAGAATTGCGGGTATTTTTTATTTAACTTGATCAACAATCCTTTCAAAAGCCTTCGTATGATCTCTCGCAATTTGAGAAAGCATTTTTCTATTCAAAAGAATTTTTTTATCAGAAAGTTTTTTGATAAATTTACTATATGATTCTCCATGAGCTGTAAGAGCTGCATTCATTCGAATAATCCAAGTAGCTCGGAATACTCCCTTTTTCTTTCGTCTGTCTTGGAAAGAGTGTTGACCAGCTTTTCGAATAGCTGTTCGTGCCATTGTTTCTTTAGACTTTCGTCCATGTCGAAAACCTTTTGTTTTTGCTAAAACATTCTTTCGTCTTTTTACTGAAATTGTTCCTCTTTTTACTCGTGGCATATTATTTAGTATTAACGTTAATCAAAAATCGACTCTTAGATTTGTTGCTGATACTTACAGTGTCGATAGCTGTTCGTCTTTTAGCGATAGTTGTAACACCACGGTCTTTAGCGTTGTAGTGGTTTTGACCTTTTCGACGAGTAATAATCTTACCTGTTCGAGTCAATTTGATTCTTTTTTGAAATGATTTGTTTGTTTTCATAAAATTAATTTTTTGATTTTTCTATCAACATAGATAGTCCTTTAGGAGCCTTCTTAATACTATCAGCTACTTTATATTCGACCGTAATAAGTTTTAAAATTCGCCCAAGTCTTTCGTGAAGAAATGCTTCGTCTAGGAACCGACTTCGTCCAGGGAGGAAGAGCTCAATCTTAACTCGATGCCCTTCATTTAGCCATTCGGAAGCCTTTTTAGCTTTAATGTTCAGATCGTTTTCATCTGTACCTACTTTGACTTGAATTCCTTTCACTTCTACATTGTGCGCTTTGGCCTTTTGGACCTTAATTTTCTTCTTTTGGTCGTATTGAAACTTACCATAATCCATTATCTTTGCAACAGGTGGGACGGCATTTGGGGATATCTCAATCAGGTCCATTTCGGCTTCTTTTGCATGTTCCAAAGCCTCTTTTGTACTGATAACCCCATAATTTTCACCGTTTGCCCCAATAACACGAAGTTCTTTCGCTCTTATTTGCCCGTTTATATTGGCGTGTGGTAATTCTTCTGCTTGTTTTCGTTTTCCTTTTTTCAAATTATTGATCTATATTTACTAGAATGTTGCATACTTTATCACTTTTCTATATGTATAGCAATAGGTAAAAACAAAAATATCGCCTGTTTGGGCGATATTTTTGTTTTTAAAGATGTCTATATCTTTAACCGCTAACTATTCTGCGTCAGCCTCAGATCCTTCTGCCATTTCGGCGTCAGCATCTACTACAACTTCATCTGCAACTACTGCATCATCTGCCACTACGGCGTCGTTTGCAACTACTGCATCGTCAGTCGGGTTCATGTTAGTTTCGTCCATGAGATTATTTAGTTAAATGATAAGACTCGACTAGTTAGTCGAGGTATATAAAAGACTAACATACTTTCTGTCAAAATGATACAATATGCACATATGAAGAAATATCTTTTACAGACAGTTTTTATTTTTGTGATGGTGGCCTTAGTTTTTCCACATCAAATTCTTGCTGCAGGGGATAGTCAAGAAAATATTTTCTATTACTTCGACAATGTATATGGATACAGTGACTTCAAAAAGAATTATAAAAAGATTGATATTGTAGCTCCGCAGGTTTATATAGTTCATGACAATCTAAAAGTGAAAAGTCCAAAATCAAAATCTTTGCGAGTAAGTAAAGAAGCTAAAAGAAAAAAGGTGCCTACGATGCCTTTAATTGTTCAAGACAAATTCGACAAAGTTTTGATGTCTAATATTCTGTTGGACCAAAACGCTCAAGATGGAATTATTGATTATATGATAAAAGAAGCTGATAAATATGGGTATATTGGTTGGCAATTTGATTTTGAAAATATAAATCATTTGGACAGAGATATGTATACGGCTTTTGTTAAAAAAACATACGACAGATTAAAAGAGGAAGGTCTACAATTTAGTGTGGCTGTAGTTGTTCGAGATAGAGATTATGATCCAAATAGTAAAAATCAAGATTGGAGTAGTGCTTATGATTATAAAGAGTTAGCAAAAAATTCTGACTTTCTTTCTTTGATGACATACGATGAACCTTATTCGACTGGTCCTGTGGCTTCACTTCCTTATGTTAATAGAACATTGAACTATCTTTTGACTCAGGCTCCAGCTGATAAATTATCTTTGGGTGTACCTCTTTATTGTTGGCATTGGCAAGATGGAGAGAGGGTTGGAAGCACAACTTATAAACTAGCTGAAAAACAATATAGAAAAGGTAAAGATAGATCTATGGGTTATGACGAGGTCTATGGAGCTGAATATTATAAATTCACAACTGGAAAAGTTGAGAATATGATTTGGTGTGATGGCGTAAAGGGAGTTGAAGCTAAAAAGGAGATTGTAAAAGAAAGGGGGCTAAGGGGATTTTCACTTTGGGCGCTAGGGCAAGGAGATAATGATTTGTGGAAAAAGTTTTAAATTTTGCCTCTAAAAAGGGTATAATTTAAGAAATGAATACAAGAAAAATCAGGATAATAGAAGCAATATTCTTTATTTTAATAGTAGCTTTTAGTTTGAAGGTTGGTTTGGAAGAGACTATTGCAGGATGGACTACACAGACTAGCTCTACTATTCAGAATTGGTCAAGGATTGAATCATCTGCAAACGGAAATATTTTATATGCTATTGGTAATTCCAATGGTGACACTCTGGTGTACGCTTCAACAAACTCTGGAGTTGGTTGGGGGCATATGAGTAATTTAGGATCTGACAATTGGAATGATATAACTGCTTCTGATGATGGTACTAAGGTTGCGATAGTTGCGAGTCCTGGATATATATATACTTCATCAGATTCAGGAGAGAATTGGATGTCACAACCTGATGCTGGGTCAAGATATTGGAATGCTATTACATCGTCTTCTGATGGAACTAAGCTAGCGGCTGCTGATTCATCCGGACATATATATACTTCATCAGATTCAGGATTAGATTGGGATGAGCAAGCAGCTTCTGGATCAAGATCTTGGATGGATATTACATCATCATCTAATGGTGCTAAGCTCGCAGCTGTTGTTTCTAGTGGATATATATATACCTCAGATGATTCAGGGGTAACATGGGATGAGTACTCTGGTCAGGGTACAAAATCTTGGAGAGGGATAACATCATCCGCTGATGGTACTAAACTCGCAGCAACTGCTTTCAATGATTACATTTATACCTCAGATGATTCTGGTGTGACGTGGACTGCAAGAACAGGTTCGGGTCAAAGAAATTGGAATTATATTTCATCATCTTCAGATGGCACAAAACTAGTTGCAACTATTAATGGTGGATATATATACACTTCAGATGATTCTGGTGTGACGTGGACAGCTCAAACTAATGTCGGAAGTAATAATTGGACGGATGTTGTATCGTCATCAGACGGTACCAAACTCGCTGCGTCTGTAGAAGGTGATTACATATATACATTCACTCCAGATGTAACTCCGCCTACCATAACCAATGTTTCTTCTAACAAGGCTAATGGAACATATGTTACTGGCGAAGTTATCGATATTGATATTGTATTTTCCGAATATGTTACATCAACAGGAAATGTTACTGTCACCTTAGAAACGGGCGACACGGATAGAACCTGTACTTTCACGGTATCAAACTCAACAACAGGAACATGTGATTACACAGTACAAGAAGGAGATGAATCAGCTGATCTTACAGTATCTTCAATCTCGGGCACGATTGAAGATTTTGAGGGGAATGCGATGGTGAACTTTGTACCTGCAACCAACTTGGCAGCAAATAAAGCACTGGTGATAGTTGGAGGTGACGTGTGGACCTCTAGACCTAACTCTGGATCAAGAAATTGGATTGGAATTACTTCATCATCCGATGGAACTAAGCTAGCGGCTACTGTTTATGGTGGATTTATATACACATCAACTGACTCTGGTGTGACTTGGGGTACTCAATCCAATTCATCAGGAGCAAGAAACTGGCAAAATTTAACTTCCTCATCTGATGGTACTAAACTCGCAGCAACTGCTTTCAATGATTACATTTATACCTCAACCGACTCTGGATCTACTTGGAGCACAAATGGAAACTCATCTGGTTCAAGAAGTTGGCAAAGTATCACTTCATCTGCAGATGGTGCAAAACTTGCTGCTGGTACTTCAAATGGATACATCTATACTTCGACAGATTCTGGAGCTACTTGGAGTACAAATGGAAACTCATCTGGTTCAGCAAACTGGCAAAGTATCACTTCATCTGAGGATGGTACAAAACTCGCTGCTGCTGCATATAACGGATACATCTACACTTCATCAGACTCAGGTGCTACATGGACTACAAACTCAAATTCATCTGGGTCAAGAAGCTGGCAAAGTATCACTTCATCTGAGGATGGTACAAAACTCGCTGCAGCTGTATATGACGGATACATCTACACCTCGACTGACTCTGGAGCTACATGGACTACAAACTCAAATTCATCTGGGTCAAGATATTGGTGGAGTATTAAATCCTCATCAGATGGTACAAAACTAACTGCAACAGTGTATGGAGGATATATATATACTTCATCAAATTCAGGTGAGACATGGACTGAACAGACTGGTTCGGGCTCAAGAAATTGGAGAATGATAACTTCATCAGCAGATGGTACTCAAGTCGCTGCAACTGCTGCAAATGAAAACATACACACAGCAACTCTCGACTACGACGTTACACCTCCAACCATCCAAACTCTCTCACCTTTAGACAACGCAACAGACATAGCTGTAGATGATAACTTGAGCATAACATTCAGTGAGGTTATCAATATTGGAACAGGAAACATCCTTATCAAAAAAACATCAGATGATTCAACTGTCGCAACAATTGATGTTGAAGGTGATGAGGTGTCACTAAGTAGCTTGGACAGAGTATCAATAAATCCGAGTTCAGACTTATCTCCTGGAACTTCATACTACATAATTATTCCCAACACTGCCTTTGTTGATGATGCAGACAACGCTTTTGCTGGAATAGCAGACACAGCAACTTGGAACTTCACTACAGTTGCTGCTGAAGAAACTGTCGAAGAAGAAGCTGTTGAAGAAACACCAACAAATAGAGCGCCATCATCTCGTGGTGGTTCTTCGTCAAAAAATACTTCGTCTAATCAATCATCTTTCTCATCAAAGATAGATTCACTTCTAGATGAACTTAAATCAATAATACAATCAACTCCAGAAGAGACTTCTAAAATTGAAGATTTAATATCAAAACTAAAAGCAGAATTCAATTCACTATTTGGAGACAGTACATCCTCGACAGAACCAACAACCTTCACACAAGATCTTGAATTAAACGATGAAGACCCTGAAGTGAAACTACTTCAACAATTCTTAAACACACAAGGATTCACAGTTGCAACATCAGGTCCAGGATCAATCGGCCAAGAAACTACATTCTTTGGAAGACTGACTCAGATTGCGCTATCCAACTTCCAGATGTCTGTAGGGATTGTTCCTGCTGTGGGGTACTTTGGGGAGGTGACTAGAGGGATTGTGAATGGTATGTTGAACTAGTGACTCGAATTAATAAATATTTAGCAGAACAACAATATGCATCTAGGCGTGAAGCCGATCTTTTAATAGATTCCGGAAAAGTTTATATCAATGGAAAAATTGCCAAGCTGGGTGATGTGGTGAAAGAGGGAGACGAAGTGAAAGTGGTTGGGATGGAAAAATCTCAGAAAGCTTATTATGCGTATTACAAGCCACGAGGAATTGTGACTGTGAATGCACAGTATAAAGATGAGAAAGAAATAAAAGATGTAACAAAGTTTCCTGAAAAAGTTTATCCACTAGGTCGGCTAGATAAAGAATCTGAAGGATTAATTATTTTGACTAATGATGGACGACTGACTGATGCACTGTTGAATCCAAAAAGACAACACGAAAAAGAATATTCTGTGGATGTAAATGAAAAACTTACAAATTCTCATATTCAAAAGTTGCAACACGGGATAAATATCGGACATGTTGGAACAAATAAAAAATATATTACAAAACCGGCGCTCGTGCGAAAAAACAGCGCACAAAGTTTTGATATCGTTTTAACAGAAGGGAAGAATCGGCAGATCCGAAGAATGTGTGGAGCACTTGGTTTGAGTGTGGAGAGATTGAAAAGATTTAGAATTTTGCATATTAGTTTGGAGAATTTAAAACCCGGACAGTTTAGGAAAATTGAAGGGAAGGAGTTGGAGACTTTACTTAAAGTTTCGAAAATAGAAGTTTAAAAACTTTTTTTTGGAATTCGGCGAAGCGTTGGTGTTTAATTTCGATTACAGATTCAGTTTCAAAATCAACAAGAACAACTTTGTCTTTGTACATTGTTAGAGACATTTCGTATTCAAATAGATCAAAAGTAGGCGGCACCGCTTTGACAGAGCGGGTTAAGTGATTAGATTTTGCATGCATTGTGTGTTTGCTTGTGATAATCAAACGCTCCAAACCTTTTTTATCTCGCTCTTCTCGATAATTTTTAGGAATATATTTTGATCTGTAAAGTTTGCTCACCGGCATATAACGATAATACATATCATCTTTTTTAAGACTTTTAGGAATATCAGAATAAGTTTTTTGAATTGCTTCTTTTCCTTCAGAGAAAGTCACATCTGGTTTGCTTGAATGAGATTTTTCATATGTGTGGTGCAGGTTTTCTACATAATCAAAAAACTCTTTTTCTTTTTGTGTGAAAAGTTGCTCGATGGCTTGTGGGGAAGTGGCGGTGTAGTATTTTCTTTTTCCTTTATTGATAGTGTGAACAAGACTTTTTTCTTGAAGCTTATGTAGAGCCATATATATTTGAGGACGATGAAGTTTGGTTGTGCGCTCTATATCAGAAATAGAGTTTGTTTCTTTCTCTAAAAGTTTTTCATATATAAAAGCCTCATGTTTATCGAGTCCTAAATTTTGTAATAATGATTTTTCTTTTAACATATCGGTTTAATTGTAATAAATTATTACAATTATTAAATCACAAAGGAATATATAAATCAAGCTTATTTTGTTAAAAATACTCAAAAACCTACATTTAGTACTATTTTTTAACACTTTATTTTTACAAATGCTATTTTAAATTCGGAAGTACAACTAGAACAAAATAAACATATGAAAAACACATTAATACAAATTGTTAGAGGGGCTGTTGATATCATTCGAAATGAAGCGGCGATTTTTACTGCAAACGCAAAAGAAAACGATCGCAAAAAGGATGATATTGTGACAAGCGCTGATTTCAACGCTCAAAATCATTATGAGAAGCAGCTTGGAGAAAATTTTCCAGAGTATGGAATTATTGGTGAAGAAGGTCTTCGGAAACCCGGAGAAAATTATTTCACTGTGGATCCGTTGGATGGAACGAAGGCATTTGCCCGACTTCAAGCCTTTGGTGTATCGACTTTGCTTGCGATGGTTGAAAAGGGTGAGGTGGTCGCTGCATTTGTAGGCGATGTAAACACCAATGATGTCTATGGATTTACTCCAGAAGATGAAAAACCTTTTCGAATTCGTTTTGGAGTTGAAACTCCGCTGAAAGTGATTGCTAAGGATTTGCATAATCAATACGCGGTCCTACACAGCGGCCTACATGATCATCCTGAAAAAATTCAAAGAATTGTGCAAGCCCATGCAAATGGAGGTTGCTTCAAAAATTTTGAAGTTATGGGAGGAAGTGCTGGCACACTCAGTGCTCGACTCTGGACTGGAGAAATTGGCGCTATCGTCTTTGATGCTCCTTACGAAACTCCTTGGGATGCGACACCGTTACTTGGAATGAATAAGAAGCTTGGATTCGTTCATATCGTTATCGATAAAGAAAATGGTACCGCAAAGATTGTGGAACCAGAACTGATTCGTGAGCCTAGAGATAAAGATTACTGTGAAATTATTGTCCACAAAGACAATGCGCCGGTAATCCTCGATTGGTTTCTAAACAACTAACAACAAAAATTTCTATTGAGATAATTCAATTAAACACCGGCACGCCGAAGGCGCGCCGGCTTTTTCTTTCTTTATTCCATATTCAAAATTTTCTCAAATTCTTTTTGTGTCACAGATGTTACCGACAGCCGGCTACCTTTTTGAAGAATAGACATATTTTTTAATTCTTTAGTCTGCTTGATTTTTTCTAGAGTAATTATTTCAGGAAACTTTTTTACAAACTTTACCTCGACCATTTGCCAACGAGGATCACCGTTTTTAATTCTCGAATCGAAATGCTCATTTTTTGGATCCCAAGCGGTGTGGTCGGGGAAGTGTTCTTTTGAAACTTCTGCTATTCCTGCAACTCCAATTTCTTTAGCGCTTGAATGATAAAAAAGAATTTTATCTCCTCGTTTCATTTGCATCATAAAATTGCGCGCTTGATAATTTCGCACACCATCCCAAGACGAAACTTTTTTCTTTTTTAAATCATCAATAGAAAAGCAGTCAGGCTCGGATTTCATTAGGTAATAATTCATCAGAAAATTATATCGCAAATATTTTTTAAAAGAAAAAACCCACAGCGAACCATGGGTTTCTGTGGGGGTGTTCAGACTTCTGATAAGAGACTTTCAGATATTTTGAGTAGTGAAAAACCTCTTTCAGTAAGGAATCCTTCGTGGCTGTCGTCAAACCAGTCATTCTCCAGCATGCATAGGAAGCGATGCCCGCAATCGTGAGTCGAGGCAGATATCCAGGATCCACCGTCGAAGCTGAAGACGTAATTTGCACTGAGGAGTGAATCATCTGTTTTTCGGTGATACTTCCATTCCCAGTTTGGAAGTGACGTCTGCAATTGTTCGATTGGTATTAATCTGAGATGCCCACTCATCTTGATAAGGCTTATGATGATGAAGATTGTACGTTCAAAACTCACGTGCACTCTTCTCGACTCTGTTTTGTCATGAAAAAATAATCCACTAGCGATAATTTTTTCTTTGTGACTTTTGAACATATTGTCGACTTTTTCGCAAATTGCGACGTCCTCATCTTTTGTGTAGATGGGTTGACTAGGAGTAAATCCTAAATCCAGACAAGTTCTCATGTCGTGGATATCTGCATTGTAAGGTAAGTCCATTATTAATTTGGTTTGGGGTTCAAAATTTGTTTGTATTTTACATTTAAATTAGCGTTGTGTCAAATAAATAAAAACCTAGCAAACAATGTATAATCTACTCATCATGAGAGGCATGGAAACTTTAGATAGAGAAATTGATGAAAGAAAGGAAACTATTGAACTTTTAGAGAGTTTGGATGGGTACGCGAAATTGTCTGAAAAACAAAAACAAATAATCAGAACTTTTCTCTATTTAGAAGATAGATCAAACAGGGAAGACGCAAATGTTGATTATCAAAAATCTCTTGCACACAAAGACGCATGGTATTGCCACGCTGCAGTTGTTTCGGTAGAACTTGAAAGAGTTGTAGATGAGTTGGCGATTTATCCTGAAAATATTCATAGAGCAATTGAAAATGAAACAAAATTCGATTCTCATTTTATGAAGGCGGATTATATTGATAGTGATAAAACCCAGCAAGAGGTTGAAGATTTTATAGAAGAAGTTGGATTTCCGTGTACTGTGGTTTTCTCTTGGTTTGATGGATTAGAATTTGATATGCTCGCGCATTCTTGTATTGCATTAGGAAAAGATGAAACTGGAAGATTGATAGTTTGGGAGAAAAAGAATGCGAGAGAAGCTTGCAGAGTTATTAATTTTGGAGAAGTGTATGATTTTTATGAACAAGGTTTGAAAGATCACAATAAAGCATTTCCGCAAAAAGGTTATTATGGACATTGGGGTGTGAGAAAAATTGAGACAGGTGGGTCTTTATAAAGAAAAAACCACCGCAGCGGAGCTGCGGTGGTTAAGTGGAAGGAAGATATTTTTTTTATTATCCGAATTCACATCCAGAATCATCCCGGAACATCGGCATTTTCTTTTCTCCGAGAGCTTCAGGAAGAGTCATTAATTCAGGAAGTCGAATCCAAACGACGTTACTTCCTTCAACAACTTTACTTCCGGGTGATGGGCATTTCTCCCACTTTCCAGAGCTCGAAGAGTAATAATCGTTTGGACCCAAAACCCTGCCTGGTTCCAGTACTGTACCCTCAATCATTATTCCGCTTTGTGGGTGTTGTATTTGCATCTGTTCCTTTCTGTTTTTTTTGTGATATTGAAAGACTGTTTACTGTGATATTACAAGAAGGAGTTTTAAAAGCAACTCAAAATAATATAGTTTTTAAAAGAAAAAACACCTCGACCGTTGAAACAGCAGGGTGTTTCTTGGGGCGAGGTGATTATAGTGGTAGATGAAATGGCGACTTGAAAATGTATAGATAACCGTGATAGACGATTGAGATAATTAGGAATAGAAGCATTCCACAGATTGTGATGGATAATCTGTTAATTATTCTACCGTCCTTTCTATACTTCTTCATGCCGTCTGAGCCTGCTCTTTCTTTTGCAATTGATAGAGCAAAAAGTCTTCGGCCCCATGATTTCAAATATACGATACAGGTGAGAACGATTGTGGCCAATATCCAGATCGGCCATAATACATAGATTACTTCGATGATTTTCATGATTATTATTGTTCGAATTCATTTGGGATACTACACAATAATTATAGATTTTACAAATTGATGTAAAAGAAAAAACACCTCGACCGAGAATGAACCGGTTAGGGTTTTTCTCGATGAGGTGTTTGGTAAGTCAAAATTAGTGACGTTAATCTGAATCGGTTTCAACTCTGACACCGACAGCAACAACATGATTTCGGTCAATTGTTACATATTCAAATTTTTGAACTCCTTGCACTGAATGAATTGCAGGCTTGTGTCCTAGAAAGACAACGTCATCATTTAATCTAGTAATTATTCCTCTTACCAATGTGCCGTTGGTTAGATGAATATCTACATGACTGTCTATGGGTGGGTATATCATATTAAGTTTTTTCTAATTCGTTGAGTATATTAGACATTGAGTATTTTTTGTCAAATTTAAAATAAAAAGTCGACCAGTTTTAAATACTTTGAAATGTAGAGATTTGTGAACGAAATTATCGCCTGTATGTAAAAGAAAAACCCCGCGCGTCATGATAACGCACGGAGCAGGATAAAGTTTGAAGGTACTTATCTCACTACCTAAATTACTGTTGCGAACTGACTTTTTCTTTCGATTCGATGCATTATCCACACCAGTGTTGCAGATGCGAGGGTTGCTCGCGCTGCGTAAAGTATTGCCAAACCATCGTGGCTGACAATACCAGTGTATAAGCCGATTATGCTAGCAATAACGAGACACCACCAAGTGAACAATGACTCCGTGTTCTTTGGTGCACCCCAGATTTTCTGGATTGTGACCAAATAACCGATCAGCATAAGAATCTGCGTAAGGATGTTCGGCACAATACCTGTACCTTTTAATCCCCACACTGCGATGATCCAAAATGCCGCGATGAAAGCCGAGATCCATAAACACCATTTCTGGAATCTTGAAAATCTGACTGAATCGCCATTGCGGAAATGCAGGTAGATTGCGACGATGAGGATCGCACCGGTACTGAGCACACTCACAGCATTGATAGCGTTGCTAATAAGGCTGTGCTTGGGACTTGTCCAGTACGTAGCAAATGACAAAGTCATTGTGCCACTCATCACAATCCAGCTCGGCAAGACAGGTTTCACCTTTGTGCCTTTGAGGGCCGCGAAGATGTACCATGTTGTTCCTACCAAAATGATGATAGTAGTAACGAGGGCAGAGAGTTCTCTGAGTGTCATAGTGACCTTTCTGTTTAGGTTGTTGAGATTTGAAAGAGCGGTTGTATTAACCTGAGTGTATAATACCATATTTTAGGTATAAAGTCAAACAAGGTATTGTTCTATAAAAGAAAAAACCCCTCACAGCAAACCGTAAAATTTTCTGATAAAATTCCAACATGAATATTATAGAGAAATTAAAGTCCTTAAATCTTCCTTCTAATCAGTATGTTGTTATAAGTAGTGGGATATTAGATGTGTTAGGTATTAGAAAGGCGAATGACATTGATTTATCTATCACCAAAGAATTGCACGAGCAATTGAGAAAAACTGGAGAGTGGGAAGAAGACGTCCGATACGGAAAAGTATTTCTCTTGAAAGAAGATATTGAGATTAACCCGGATGTTTCTTGGGAGGACTATAAAACAACAACAAAAGAATTAATTGAAACTGCTCTCGTTGTAGATGGAATAAATTTTATGAACTTGGAAGAGGTGATTAAATTTAAGAAAGCTTTGGGCAGGGAAAAGGATTTCAAGGATATTGAACTTATAGAAGAGTATTTGAAAAGTAACTAATTAGGTGGAGATTAGTGAACAAAGTTATCACCTGTTTGTAAAAGAAAAAAGACTTGCAGGATTTCACTCCTGCAAGTCTTTGTTGTGTTGAACGTAGTTTTTGAACGATGTACGTCAGCGACGATGTGCGTCTAGTCCATATTTTTCGAAATCGGAATACATATCCTCCCATGTCTTCCACCAGACAAAAACCCTTTGCAAGTATGGGTAAGTAGTCTCGTCTTCGACATTGAATGCTGTTGATATTCCGTCGAGTCCAAAATTAGGAGCTCCTGCCAAGTGAGCACAGAAAGGGCTCCTGTTCGATTGGATAGGGTGCCTTTGAATTTTATCCATGGTGAGAATCTTCAAATCCATACCTTCTCCGAGGGAAGTGACCCTTTGAGAATGTTTGAACCATTCTTCCTCGCCTGAAGGGACATAGATTTGATCGTTTGATTTTGAGAATGCCACAGATTTGTTCGTGATTGTTATTGTTGAACTGCGCAACTCTGAAGTCTTTGGACATCCAAATGGGTCGTAGAGTTGGACATATTGCAGTTCCGGATCAATCGACACCACCTGAATTGTTCTTTTGCCGTTAATTTTGGCATAAGCTGTGTTGTCTCCGACATAAACGAGATTATAAATCCCGCCTACCACCATTTCGTTAGGGCTAATTAATTTGTTCATATTATTCTTTCAAGAACTTTGTTGTTTGGGTTGTTTACTAAATTAAAACATAATTTAGTAATATAGTCAATAAAGATACGATGTAATCATATAAAAGAAAAAAGACTTGTAAAGGGATTGAACCTTGTACAAGTCTTTGTAGCAACTTCAGTTTCAGGATGCTAAGCCTATCAAGCCGCGACAGACTTTGGTCTCAGCAGGTGAAGAGGAAGTTCCTCGTCCTCTCTCATGAGTGCCAGAGCCATTGTGCAAGCATCTTCATAGCTCACTGTGTTGCCACGTTCGGCTTGATCAAGCATGATCCTGCAAGCAAGCATGTCTCGCTCGAACTCAGGGTCTTCTGAAACCCAGGTTTTTTCTATGTCATTTGCCGCCATATTTTTCTGGTTTGTTGTTCAAAGGATCTATACCGACTACTGTTATATTATACCATTTTTATCCAAAAAATCAAGTAAAAAATAGCCTTACAAACAAGGCCATTTTAATCTGTGGAGATTAGTGAACGAAGTTATCACTTGTGTATGAAAGAAAAACACCACCTATAAAAAGGCGGTGTGAGTTTAAGGATTTGAACCTACAGCTTTTCTTCACAGCTGGGCAGGGTACTGCTATTTGTTGATTTGCTCAAGTTGGTGGGCAACTTCTCGGGGTTTGACGATGAAATGCGACATGTCACTATCCATGTAGAAACTCGAGTGCTGCTTTCCACTCATCCAATCTGCCAATGACCTACAACGGTCGATGGTTTCTTGGAGAATTACCGAGTGATCGTGTTTGCCTCCATGCATTTCATAGACGGCATCACGGGAAGCCAGACAAACCTGAACAAGTTCCTCAACGGAGAGTGTTTTCCACTCATCTCCGCTATAGATAGGAACATTTTCGAAGAGGTTGTTGTGCCGACGAATTGCGACAAATTGTTCCTCGGAAAGTTCATTTAGAGTATGTTTTTTCTCCTTCTTTTTGCTGTTGATAAACAACAAAAAGTAGAGAAGAAACAAGAGACCCAGTGCCGTGAGGTAAAAAGTGTAAAGATATTCGTACATTTCGATTTTTTTGATTGTTGTTACAGAACTTACTTCAAAATAATAGCATATTTAACACGAACAGTCAAATAAAATCACACCTTAAAAACAAAAATAGCCTTACAAATAATGGTATTTTGTATCTGTTGAAATTGGTGAGCGAAGTTATCACCTTTATATAAAAGAAAAAACCGCCTCCTTAGATAACACTAAGGTCAGGCGGTTCGACTTTCGTCATGTCAGTAAACGTACTGAAACCGTGCTGTTTACAGCGTAGCTTCACTGATGAAGATGAGTTGCTTTTGAGAGTAGCCAAACCTGACTCTTATACTCTTAGCAACCTTACTTGATTCATAGAAACTGATCTCGACCGACATGTGGTCTCCGTGGTAAGTGATGAAGGATACCATCCTCGTTGTCTTCGCAATTTCTCTGACGATACGCTCGCGCACATCATCAGACAAAAGCTTTTTTAACTCGGTGGGAAACTCTTCCAACCTGATATCTAGCACGAATGCTAAGAAGCAAAGGTCAACCACTTGCTGTAATCTTGCGACACCGCATTGCTCCGTTGCGCCCTGAGGCTTTCGGGAGAGTGTTGTTTTTGTGGAAGGTTTCATTTCTTCAGATTTTTCCTTCAATTACCCAGAGATCTTGCCAATTTCCATCGGCGTGATCATTGTAGATACTTGCAGTACGAATGTTGAGAATCTGCCCGTCATCTGTGATTAGAACGACACAGCGGAATTTCTCCACGTGTCCGTTCGACCATTTTGAACGATACTTACCAATTTTGCCCAGAGCAAGCAAACCACTTGGAAGAGGGATGCCGTCTTTTTTGCAGAGGTTGTAGTAGACAATCGCTTCCTTTTCGTCGGCTGGTCGCCAGCGAAGAGTGCTCATGACTCCCGGTTTTCCCACAGAAAAGCTTAGAACCGCTTTCTTTGGTTTGAACCATCTGCGTTGGACACACTTACCAGGTTGGTAGTGGTTCGGATTAACTCTGAGTCCTCCTTGTTCAAGGAGGGTTTCCACCGAAGTGGAGTAGTGGAAAGGTCTGTTTTTCATTTCAGGATTATTTTTCTCCTTTGAGTTTTGTACAGCAGACTGCAATACTGAAACCAATAATGCTGAATGTTGTGACCATCGCGAACGCCATGCCAATGTTTGGTCCAACATTTGCGATATACAGAACGGATGTAATAACTCCAAACAGGAGCAGTATCGATCCAATGAGTGCGGTACGAATCAAAAGATTCCGTAGCCCGACTCCCATACTGGGTTTGCGAACACCGATTCCCAAGTCTTTGAGGTACTTGTAAGTTTCAGGTTCTTCGTCCACCAGCATCTGTGCCTTCGTTTTAAGGCACACTTGTTGTCTGTGCAGGTTACTCAGCTCTGACATCTCTGATGTCATGAGGCCATTTTCAATAGAAGACCATTCTTCCAGTATTTCTATTACGTTTTGATTCATGATTTCAATTTTGGTTGTGGCTCATTAGGGCCGGTTTATTACTGAAGACTTAGCCCACGCGGGTTTTTCGTCACAGCATTGAAGTGCCGTATAAATACAGCAATTTAAAGCTGTGACGAAATTATGTCGATTGAGATTTTCAAAGATCTGGAAACTTTATTTATCACTATAATATCATATTTTAGTATAAAAGTCAAATAAAATCAGTCTTCAAAAACAAAAAATAGCCTTATATTTAAGGCTATTTTCAATCTGTAGACATAGACTCAAAAACTTGGAACCAGTTGGAAGAGCGGGTGTTTGAGAAGTTTTTGTTAATTAAATAAAAAAGCCCTGTTCGTTAATACTAATAAGGGCTTGTTGTGTTAAGAGAAGGTTTCGTCGAATATTTTTTCGACAAGCTCGAGTTCACCTGCGTCGACAGCGTCACGAGGGCATCTGCCGTCAAGTTTTTCGTTTGCAGAATAAAACCAAGTCAAACCTCCGTTTTTGGCAAGCTTGAGTCCGAATACGACACACTTGTCTTCGTAAGTTATCGGCCAAGACAAATAATCTTCGTGAACAGTTATGATTGGGTTGTCTCCAAACTCCACCTCCACATAATAACTTCCAACTCGAGGGTTGAAAGTTTTGCCCCAGCCGTGCACTTTGTGAAAAACTGTTGTGTTGTCCTTATATCGAAGTGGATTTTCTAACATGAGTTTTCCTTTCGTAATTTGAATGTTGTTTCTTGTTGATATAACCACAAAAATTATTATTTGTATATAAAAATTGGGTTATACTTTAAAAACAAAAATTGCCTTACAAACAAGGCCATTTTAATCTGTGGAGATTAGTGAACGAAGTTATCACTTTTGTATAAAAGAAAAAGCCCTCACAAGTGTGAGTCCTCGGAGGGACTTTCTTGAGAGGGTTGAGCGATTACTTGATTTTCACAAGCACCGCGACCAATGAGTGGATGACCGATGGTTCGTGACCAAAGTTCACACCACCGTCATCTCGCTTATAGAAAAGGTTGGTGATGATCCATCCTTCTTCGAGGAGATACTCGATCATTTCGTGGGGTGGGAGATATTTCTTCTCGGCACCTCCTTCCTTCCACTTAGGATTGTCGAAACCTCCTCCACTGAGGTTGATTTCTCTGACACCTTTGATTTCGTTTACGTGGGTCGGACGCCTCATGGCGAGTTCAAGGATCATGTCTGCTGGTACGTAGTCGATGCTATTGTTACTCATTTATTTAATCGGCCTGGGGCCGTGTATATGTTTCTTGTGTAAGCCTAACTCAGGATTACTTCTCTTGAGATAATATCATATTTTAATAAAAAGTCAAGTAAAATAACTCTTTAAAAACAAAAAACACCCCTAAAAATAAGAGTGCTTTTAATCTGTGGACATAGACTCAAAAACTTGGAACCAACTAGAACAATGGGTCTTTGAGAAAAGTGAACAAATACGGATGTCAGAAAAAGCTTAAAAGAGTACTGTAATATAAGAAAGTTTTTATCTTAAGTACTCACATGATGTTAATTAAACACTGTGTTAATATTCTAAATATGAAAAAAGCAATTATTGTTCACTGTTGGGACGGATTTCCAGAATATTGTTGGTATTCTTCTGTTAAAGCAGAGTTAGAAAAAGAAGGTTTTGAAGTAATTGTTCCAGCATTTCCAGAAACTGATATGCCTAAACTAGATAAATGGCTTCCAGTTTTAAGAGAAAAAGTAGGGGAACCAAATGAAAATGTTTATCTAATCGGACACAGTGTTGGTTGTATTACTATAATGAGATATCTGGAATCTCTAGAAGAAAATCAAAAGTTTGGAGGAGTTGTTATGGTTGCTGGATTTACAGATAATTTAGGATTTGAAGAATTAAAGAACTTTTTTACAACTGAAATTAATTTCGAAAAGATAAAATCAAAAGCAAATAAGTTTGTTGCAATCCATTCAGACGATGACCCATTTGTACCACTGAATCACGGAGATATTTTTAAAGAAAAATTGGATGCCGAGTTAATAATCAAACATAATAAGAAACATTTCTCTGGGGCAGTTGATGATGAAGAAGCTTGTGTTGAATTGCCTGAGGTTGTGGAGAGTGTAAAGAAGATTTCTTCTTAATTGGTTAAATAAAAAACACCCCGCCGAAGCTAAGGGTGTGTTTGGTAGAAGAAAATCGATTGGTTATTTCACCTTGGTTCTTTTGACTCGAACCTTTCTTCTGATTAGGCGAAAACGTCTTTTTTCTGTGTTGCTATTGAGGACCCTGTGAGCCGCAGTTCTAGGGATGATAGATGACACATCGCCAGAGTGATGACCATAAGCCCAGTATCCTTCATCAAGATACTTGAAGCCTTGCAACTTAGCTTCTTTGGCGTCTTCAAAATCTGAAGTGTGAGGAAGTTGCCAACCATCAACCTCTAACCCATGCATTTCTTTCAGTGTTGATGGTGGATAATCTTTACTCCACTCAACAGTAATCTCTACTTTATTCCGTGTACTCATTTGTTCTTATGTGAGGATGTTATTTCCTGTTGTTTTTGTTCAAATTTACTTTTGTTACAATATCATAAAAACAAGTAAAGTGTCAATTATAAAAACAAAAATAGCCCTATAAATAAGGCTATTTTTAATCTGTGGAGATGGCGGGAATCGAACCCGCGTCCGAAATGTTCTCTCATCTGTTTCTACGCCGCGTATTTTATCTTTTGCATCAGTTGATGCATTTAAAGATTTTGACTATAAGACAGACAGAACATCAAAATCCCGAGCCTGTGAGTTTAGAAGAGGGTCTAGACAAACCAACTTCCTAGCATTGTGAATGATGCCGGTGGTACTCTACTATGCTTGAAGTATCCGACAGGTCATGCGATTAAGCGTAGACCAAGGCAAAGTCTCGAGCCGTAAACGGCGAAACGATAGATTTCTTTGCACTTAAATTTTGAAAAAGTTTTGAGTGTTATTTCAGCACTGCGTCGCACAAATGAGAGGATGCACCTCGTCGAAGCCGATCATCCCCTGAGAAAATTCAATGTAAATTGATTAAATTATTTCAGGGAATGACAGATGACAGGCTACCTACTATTTTTCAAAGTTCTTTGCATTTCACGACCTGTGTCGCGTTCTTTTATCTTTTCTCTTTTATCAAACTTCTTTTTTCCTTTCACAACTGCGAATCGAAGCTTGATTAACCTTCCTTTATTATACAATGAAATAGGTATAATAGTCAAACCACGCTTAGACTCTTGATCCACTAGCTCGCGGATCTCTTTTTTGTTTACCAAAATCTTGCGAACCCGTGCCGGATCGTATTTTTCTAGAGCTGCGATGTTTTGATAAACAGGGATATTTGCACCGATTAAAAAGACTTCCGCCCCGCGCACTATTATATGAGCATTCGAGATGTCGGCACCTTTTGTGCGAATCGATTTCACCTCGTGACCAAACAGCTCAAGACCACCCTCGTATTCATCGAGGATTTCATAATCAAATTTTGCCTTTCTGTTTTCTGCGAAATTCGCCATGCTTTATATAGTATCAATTTGTTGCAGACTTGCAAAACGTTATTTTTATTGTATTGTTTTTTAAAACTTCAGAACATTATTTTAAATATGAAAATTATAGTAGGTCTCGATCAACTGCTGATCAATTTCGTTGAGAAGATTGCGCACAAACTTCAGGATTGGACAGGGAAGAATAATTTTTGGTTTGCTAGAGCAATACTCTTCGTCTTTGTTGGTTCAGCGATTATTGCTCATGGGTTCATGCTAGAGAATAAAGAAGATAAGTATGAGCCAGTGTTTCCTCAATTTATTTTGGATATGGTGATTGCTATTTTTTTCTTAGGATTCACTTTTCAGCTTGAGCAAGCTGTTTCCAGGACTGGTAAATTTAAAAACTTTATGGCACAACCTTGGGGAATCATGCCATATTTCAGAATCTTTTACGTTTTGTATATTGTATGTGGGCAATCAAGATTATTTCTAAGAGATATGATTTTTGATGTTGATTTTTATAGGGTACTGACAAGTTTGTCTTACATCACTTGTTTGTATCTTATGTGTGGAACACCAAAGCCCCCGTCTGAGTCTAAGATTAAGAAATTTCTCAAGTCTTTGTTTCAAAAAAGAGAGTTGGCGACAGTGTCAAACTGACTTTTCAACCGAGTGAATGCTCGGTTTTTTCTTTTTTATTTACTTTGTAAAATATTGCAAAAAATGTATAATATGGCCCATGTCTGCAAACAAAACTCCTAAGACAAAGATGAAGATTCCTCACAAGATGCCAAAGGCCCCAAAAGGGGGATTTTTCACACATTTAGCTACAACAGTGTTTATTTTGGCTACTGTGATGCTTTTGTATTCTTTTATTGTAGAGCAAAGAACTCCAGTGCTGGAAGTTTCTATTTCGGAAGTTGCTAGCGATGTAAAAGCGGGTAAGGTGGAAAAAATTTCAGTTGATAACAATAATATAGAGGCACTTCTAAAAGCAGAAGAAGGAAAAGACGCCGTTAAGAAAAAATCTACAAAAGAATCTGCGACTGGAATCACAGAAACACTTTCGTCTTATGGAGTGACTGCCGAAAATTTAAGCTCAGTAGAAATTGAGATTTTGAAACCTTCTGGATTTTTATTTTGGACTGCGACAGTTCTGCCTTTCTTGTTGCCGATTGTTTTCATTGTGATTTTGATTTGGTACCTGACACGACAAGTAAAAGGGGCAGGGATGCAAGCATTTACCTTTGGGCAATCTCGAGCGCGAATGAGCGATCCGAAAGATGGGAAACAAAAAGTGACATTTAAAGATGTGGCTGGTGTAAAAGAAGCGAAGGTTGAATTGATGGAGATTGTAGATTTTTTGAAAAATCCAAAAAAGTTTTTGGAGATTGGTGCGCGAATTCCAAAAGGAGTTTTGTTGATGGGTTCTCCGGGAACTGGAAAAACTTTGCTTGCGCGAGCTGTGGCTGGGGAAGCAGGTGTAGCATTCTTTTCAATTTCGGGTTCTGAGTTTGTGGAAATGTTTGTGGGAGTGGGTGCGAGTCGAGTGCGAGATTTATTTAAAGCTGCAAAAGATAATGCACCTGCAATTATTTTTATCGATGAGATTGATGCTGTGGGACGAGCGCGAGGAGTTGGTGTTGGAGGAGGAAACGATGAACGAGAACAAACTTTAAACCAAATTCTTGTAGAGATGGATGGTTTTGAACCAAATGAAAAAGTGATTGTGATGGCTGCTACAAACCGACCGGATGTTTTGGATCCAGCAATTTTGCGACCAGGAAGATTTGATAGAAGAGTGATGATTGATTTGCCTGATAGAAACGATCGTCTAGAAATTTTGAAAATTCATGCACGTGGAAAGCCACTTGCTGAAGATGCTGATTTGGATTTGATCGCGCACCGAACACCAGGATTTTCTGGAGCGGATTTATATTCTCTTGTAAACGAAGCAGCTATTTTAGCAGCTCGAGAAGATCGAAAAAGTGTTGCTCAGTTTGATTTGATTCGTTCAATCGAAAAAGTTTTGATGGGGCCGGAGAGAAGAAGTCATTTGATAACAGGAAAAGAAAGAGAAATTGTGGCGTATCACGAAGCTGGGCATGCTTTGGTATCTTCTGTTTTGCCAAATTCAGATCCAGTGCACAAAATTTCAATTATTTCTCGAGGACGTTCAGGTGGGTATACAATGAAACTTCCGGAACTTGAAAAAAGTTTGCATTCACGAGCAGAATTTATCGATGATATCGCGATGACTTTTGGAGGATACGCAGCGGAGAAAATTGTTTTTGGTGATATTACAACTGGTCCTTCAAATGATTTGCAGGTTGCTACTGGTCTTGCACGAAGTATGGTGACTCGTTATGGTATGAGTGATGTCATTGGACCTATGGCATTAGAATCAGAAGGGCGAACGCTTTCTGGCGCTCCGGGAGTTGATGGAAAAGATTTTTCTGACAAAATTGGTTATGAAGTCGATTCAGAAATTCGTCGAATTGTAGAAGACGGATTGAAAACTGCGACAAATGTTTTGAATGAAAAAAGAAATGTACTTGATGCAATTGCAAAAAGACTTTTGGAAGTGGAAACTTTGGAGAGAGATGACTATGAACAAATTTTAATTGCACACGGAATTTCCATACGACCGCGTGCAAAAATGAATTTGTCTGAAGGTGTTCCTCAGGTTTAAAATTTAAATTATAAAAGCGCCTATAGCTCAGTTGGTAGAGCGCAGAGCTTATACCTCTGTGGTCCTAGGTTCGAGTCCTAGTGGGCGCACAAAATAAAAAGAAAATCCCTCTTTCGAGGGGGTTGGGGTTGAGTTAGAATCCATCCATGTATCCTACGGATGAATTTTGTCCAGGGAAGTCGCCAGCTAGGCCTTCATCTGAAAAATGGATTCTTCCGTCTTCTGTTTCATAATCAATATCAAACGTAGATGGAAGTTTCCAGGGTGTTGTTTTTTGAAGCTCAATTTTTAATGCTTCGTCTAGACCTTCATCTGTTTTATCTTCTTCAAAGAACCTTTCTTCAATATCGTTCATACTCCTCCTTTCTTGTTTAATTCTACTCCTGTTTTTTAAAATAAAAATAGCCTCGACGCCCGTGCAGTGTTGGAACTGCTTTTCGGACGCCGAGACCTGGATTTCTTGATGGTAATCTAGAAGAAAACTCCTCGCTGACTGTATCACGCCGTCTCCACAACAACTGATTGTTGTCACAGGGACATTGGACCTTCCCCTCGGGCTTCTCCATTCTCAAAGAGGTTTTTCCTGGTAGTATAGACGCCCGGAGAGCTCCTTAACTTTGCGCTATACCCTTAACCCAGAATCACAGTCACGGCTGAATATGTGCACACCCGCCACTTGTACCCTAATCTTCATCAATTACTTTTACAATAATCCGTCGGCTATACTACCTTTTTCTTTAAAGAATGCAACCTATTCAAAATGAACCTCTGGTCGAGTTGAAAGTTCGTATGCGATATCTTTATGTTTCTTTAGTTCCGGATCTTTTTTGACAATTTCAGCAGATTCGTTGCGGGCGGCTTCAACCATTTTAATATTTTTGATTGCTTCCATTCCTAAATCAGTCAGACCCCATTGTTTTCTTCCGTATAAATCTCCGGCGCCACGAAACTGCAAATCAAATTCTGCTAATTCAAAACCACTCTTTGAACTCTGCAGAGCCTTTAATCTCTCGATTGATTTATCAGATTTTGTATCGGCAAAAAGATACGCGTATGCTTGATGATTGCTTCTGATCACTCGGCCGCGGAGCTGGTGGAGTTGTGCTAAACCAAATCTTTCGGCACCTTCAATAATAATTGATGTCGCATTTGGAACATTAACTCCAACTTCAACAACAGATGTTGCAACTAAAATTTTTGTTTCTCCACTTTCAAATTTTTTCATCACAGCATCTTTTTCTGCTGGCTTCATTTTGGAATGCAAAATATCAATTGTGTATTCTTTGAAAACTTCTTTTTTCAATCGCTCAGCTTCTGCTTTAACTGATTTTGTATTTAGTGCTGTTTCTTTTTCTGGATCAGGTTCATTTATTCTAGGACAGATAACATATGCTTGTCTTCCAGATTTTAATTCTGTGCGAATTTTTTCATAAACTTCTTTTCGTCCATCTGGCAAAACTAATTCGGTAATGATTGGTTTCCTTCCTGAGGGCATTTGATCAAGAAGTGTTAAATCTAAATCTCCATAAATAGTGAGTGCTAGTGTGCGGGGGATTGGTGTCGCTGTCATCGAAAGTAGATGTGGAGCGAAATCATCTTTTCTTGCTAACTTTTGTCTTTGTGCGGTACCGAAGCGATGTTGTTCGTCGATGACGATGTAACCTAAGTTTTTAAAATTAACAGTTTTTTGTATTAATGCATGAGTTCCAATTAAGATTGGAATTTCTCCGTTGGCAACCCATTTTAGTAACTGTGTACGAGAAATGTTTGTATATTTTTCGTTGCTAACTTTTGATGGAAATTTATAACAACCACTTCCTGTAATCAGAGCAACAGAGATTGGCATATGTTTAAAATATTCTATGAAATTTTCAAAATGTTGCTTGGCCAAAATTTCTGTTGGCACCATGTATGCAGTTTGAAGATTGCCGAAGTCTTGAGTTTTTATAGGACGAGTTATTGTTGTGGCGTAAATGGTCGCGGCTGCGACAGCGGTTTTGCCGGAGCCTACATCACCCTCAAGCAGCCGCGACATTGGCTTACTAGACTTAAAGTCCTCGAGAATTTTATTTATAGAATTACTTTGAGAGTCTGTTAATTTAAAAGGGAATCGATCGATAAAACCCTGGACCTCTTTTTTAGTTGGTTCAATCAAAAAAGATTTCTTTTCTTGTCGACGTGCTCTTTCTATTTGATTTTTAAGTTGAATAAAAAATATCTCTTCAAAAGCAAATCTTTTTCGTGCTGATTGAGCATCATTTTCTTTTTTTGGCGCATGAATCCAAACAAGCGCAGTTCTTTTTGAGGGTAGATTATATTTATTTAAAATCTTTTGTGGAATTGGATCGATTATTTCATCGAGAAGTCCGCTTGTAAAAACTTTTTGTATTGCATGATAAATCCAATTTGAAGTTATTCCTTTTGATTCTGGATATACTGGATATAAGGTGTGTTCACCATCACCAAAAAGGGAATTACCAATGAGTTGAGGAAGTTTTGAAACTGATTCAATCTTTGGATTATTAAAAACTAATTTTCCTTTGTAATCAGAAACTTTCCCTGTAACTTTTACAATACTTCCGTCTGAAATCATCTTTGCAAGATACGGCTGACGAAACCAAGTGATGTGTGCAGTTCCTGTTTCGTCGGAAATTGTCGCAGTGGCTTTCGACATTTTACTGCTATAAGTTTTTCCAGTTTCAAGTTTGTTTATTTTTCCATAAACAGTTGCAGTGTCACCTTCGCTTAAAGTATCAATCGAAGAAGCCGAAGCCGTATCTCCATATCGAGCAGGGAAATGATAAAGAAGATCGCGCACTGTATGAATACCCATTTTTTGCAGGGCTTTTACATGTTGCTCTTTTAGTCGAAATTGCTCTTTTACACTATCTTCTAGTCGCATCTGCGTAGTTTATCACAGCTCGGGTTTTAGGTATTTAGCATTTATAAATCTCTCTACTTCTTTTTTATCTTTACCATACTTCATAAATGATAGTTGTTTCAGGTCTTCTACAATCTCTGGATTACCTGGAGGTGCAAATTTAATCTTTATATTGAAAGGTTTTTGGGGAGTTCCGTTTGAAAGCATCTTCATGTAGCAATTTAGATTTTCGATATTCATAATATCGTTCGCAGAAAAAGACGGAAGAAATTGATTTTCTAAATATTGTGAATCATCATTACCAACTCGGAAGACTGCCATTGTTCCCACGTTTCCAAACACAGCATTTTTAATTTTTTCATCTAATTGTGAAATGAATTGGTGAGCTAGATTTAATCCTAGTTTATATTTTCGAGCTTCAGACAAAATTGTTGCAATCGAATCTGTTGTAACGTTTTGGAACTCATCTATATATAGATAGAAAGGTTGCAAAGTTTTTGTATTTGAATCAACTCGAGAAAGTGCAGCCATCAAAATTTTTCCAACTAAAATCAGTCCGATCAAGTGTGAGTTGATGTCTCCAAGTCGTCCTTTTGAAAGATTTACCAAAAGAATTTTCTTTTCATCCATCACTTTTCTAAAATCAAAACTAGAATGTTCTTGCGCAATTACGGGGCGCATAATATCGTTTGCCAAAAATGTATCAAACTTACTTGTGATATACGGCACAATGTTTTGAAGGGAAGCTTCACCGCCTGCTTTGTCTGCGATCTCTCTCCAGAATTGAACTACAACGGGATTTTTACATTTAGAAAGTTTTAATTCTCGATAACGTTTATCAGACAAAACTCTAGAAACATCGAGCAGGGTAGTACCAGAATCAGGATCTTCGATTACAAGCAGAGTCGCGTTTCGGAAATATTGTTCAAACATCGGACCTCCAGCCGTCGCCATATCAAAAAGTTTATTAAAAATAGAAAGCATTTCGTTCACAACAAAAGTTTTTTGTTCAGGAAAATTTCTATCGTATTCCAACATATTCAATGCCATTGGTCTTTCTGTATTTGCTGGATCAAAATAAATCACGTCTTCATATCTTTCTTTTGGAATGTTTGCCAAAATATCTTGAATATCACTTCCGTGTGGATCAATAAAACAAACCCCTTCTCCATTTTGAATATCCTGCACGATCATTTGTTTCAAGAAACTCGTCTTACCCGTTCCTGTCTGTCCGATTACATACATGTGACGTAATCTGTCTTCAGGAGTCATAAAAATATCAGTGTTCATTCCACTGTGAGTATTTTGCCCAAGATAAACACCTTCTGTCGCTAGAGATAGCGGGGCAGCGGCACTTGAAAAGCGACTCTTTCGAAGCTGTGGATTTTTAGAAACTCCTTTTTCAGGAAAGTGGAACACAGTCGAAACCTCTTTAATATTTAAAGGCGAATCATAACTTGAAGAAAATCTTCGATAAATAAAATCATGGAAAAATTGTTTGCGATGATTTTTTTCTATATCGTGAAATGTGAATCTATTGCTTGTCGGATCTTCAAATTGATTGAATGCAGATTTTATTTCGCGCAGAATATCTTCAGCTCTTGTTGGATTATTTGCAGATGTTATTACTCGAATGTTTGTTGAAACAATTTGAGATTCTAATTTCTTTTTCACACCAGTCACTTTATCCGAATCAACTTTGTTTTCGCTAAAACCTTTATCATCATCTTTTTTAGTTTCCATCGCACTTTGAACTGTGTTGGCAATATTTTTGAATATCACACTTCCTCTGGTGTTTTTCACATTGAACTCCTCGATTGATTTTTTGCCGTCTTCTAATTTTTTCAAACCTTTAGAATAATTTTTGTTATAAAAATCTCCAACGGGTTTAAAAATTAATTGAATTGTCGCTCCTTCTGTTTTCTCATCAATTTTAGTTAGTGTAGATAAAAGAACATTTAAAGGGTCTGTATCAAAATCATCAATTGTTTTGATAGGGTAGGCTGGGTATTTTTTCAAAGATGCGTATGCACCAGCTGCGTGGCCTTCTGCTGGGAAAATGTTGAAATCATCTTTTTCAATCGAAATAATTGCATCAGGGAAAACAGAAAGAATTTGTTTTTCCAAAAGAGAACTGTGTTTTTGATTAACAGAAATATAAAATACAAACTCGCGACTTCCGATAGGATTTGCAATCTCAACAGACAAATATTCATCATCATTTTTACCTGAAACAATTGAAAGCATTCCAGAAAAGAAAATCTGCATCTGAGCTACCAAACTTTTTTCTGTATCTTTGTCGTCCGCATCAGACCTCTCTGGAATCGTGATGCTAAAAAGATTTCTGTTTAATTCGTTAAATATAGGAAGAGATTCTTTGATTCCATTAAGAGAGTATCCTGATCTTAAGTATTCAATTAAAAATCTGTGGAAATCGTCGTTCACGTGATCGTCTTCTAATTTCTGAGCGATATCAATCGCATTAATCACACCTTTTTCCATGGCAATACTTATCAACTCAGCCATTTTTTCATCATGAGTTTCTGGTCTCAGTTCCAAAACAATCTCATCTCGTATTCTTTCAGGAATTACAACTCCTCGCCCCATTACATTTTCGGGTTTTAAAGAAGAATAATCTAAGAGTTCGTTTCTGGTTATTTCTTTTTGCTTTTCATGACCAGGCTCTGTTTTGGTTTCGTTTTCAAACTGGCGTTCCATTTGAGAGATTCTTTCTCTCAAAAATTCAAGCTCTTCTTTTGGTGATGAAAATAGATTATCTAATTTTTCCATGTTGTTAATGATTATACATTATAGAATTTTTTTAGTGTATAATTTTTTATTATGTCATCCAGAGAAGGAAAAAATAGTAAAGGTTCATTTGGTCGTCTTGACGAATTATCTTGGAAAGAAGGGGAAGGTGTGAAAAAAGCTTCGGATGTATTTCAAGAAAATATTATAAAAAATTTTGAAAAAAATAATTCAGAAGTTGTGGTTGAAGTAGATGCTGAAATTATTTCAGATGAAGTTGCTCAAGAAGTTGTGGAGGATGCTGTAGAAGAAAATCCCGGGGTAGAAGTTTTGGACGTAGAAGAAGATTTAAATTCTAGTTCTGTTTCTAATTTTGATAATTTAAAAAGACAAGCGAAAAGAACCGCTGCTTATAAAAAGAAAAAAGCTTTTGTACCAACTCCAGTTGCAGAGGTTGATCCAGTTGCTGAAATCGTCGATGCTCCAAAATTAAAAGGTGCGAAAAGAAATTTAAATGCAAATCGAAAAGAGGTTAAATTTGAAGATGATAGTTTTAAATCAAAAATGCCAAATCCTGAAGATCTTGAAGGTGTCCTGTTTAATGATTTTCAATTAACAGAAGAAGATATTGCCAAGTCAAAAACTATAAATGCGTTGCTGGCTAAGGTGGATAAGTCAAAAGGATTTCAAGGAAGGCGAGATTTTTTTGATGAAGGATTATTAAGGGATATTATTGAAGGGGTTCGTGACAAGAAGTTGGCGATTGAGTATGTTACAAAAAACGGTGGTTTAAGAAAAAAAGTTTTTGATTTGTTGAAGGGTGATGTAATAACTGAAGAAGTTAAACCTGATGCTGTAAAAGCCGAAGAGGTTTTGGACGAAGCTACCGAGATTGTCGAGGAAGTTGCAGATGAAATTGAGGTTGTAGATGATGATGAAACTAAATATGAAATCGAAATCCAGACTCCTGTGGAAACAAAAGAAGAAAAGCCTGATACGAATGTTTTCAAAATTCAAAAGAAAGCCGTTGAGGTGGAAACAAAAGAAGAATTGCCTGATCTTGAGGCATTAGGATTGATATCTTCTGCTTCAAAAAATCCAAAAGAAAAACCAAAAATATTTGTCGATGATGAATCTGATCCCAAAGAAGCAACTGAGACTTTTAATAGAGCGGAAAAATTATCACAATTAGAAAAAACTTTGTCAGAAAAGAGAAAACAGTTAGTTGCTGTTCACAAAGAATCCGAAATTTTGAATACCGAATATGAAAAAAAGATGAAGAATCCTTTTAAAAAGTTTTTAGTAAACGCATTTGGATCTGGAATAAAAGAATTTAATAAAAAGATTGATGGATTTGAAGCGGTGCGGCTTGATTATCAAAAGACAGTTGACGAAATGGTAGAAGAGAAGATTTTAAAAAGAATGGATTATTTGATGTCTTTGCGGGTTAATAATCCAGAAAGAAAACAATACGAGCCAAAGGATTTTTTAGACGTGGAAAAATATTTAGATTTAAAAAATCTGGTAGGGGATGATAAGGAAAGAGTTAAAGAGTTAGTTGAGCAATCAAAATATGGAAATATATCTCTTTCAGAAATTCTGAAAGATAAAATTTTCAGAGGATTAGACGTTGATTTGGCAAAAAGAAATTATATTTTCAAAATTCTAGAAAAAGAAATTCGTGAAGAGGTGGCAGTTGAGGAGAATGAGTTGATTGATAGGCTTCTGTCTTTGTAATTCCCAGAGTTTTTGATAGTATCAATTTTAGATAGAAACCAAACAAACAAAAAGAAAGGAGTTCTTTAATGACAAAAGAGAAAATACAAGAAGCGATTGAAATTTATCGTGCAAAATTTAAAGAGTTAGGTGTGGGTAAAGCTGATTATCCTCATGAAGACCCTCTGGATTGTTCGGAACATGGACTTGAACACTGCCATGCAATGCTCGACAAAATGGAAAAATTCTTAACAGAAGACCGAATTGAGAAAGTCTTTCGTTGGTTGGGATTCCTGCAAGGAGTCTTATGGTCACACAAGATTTACACTTTGGATGATCTGAAAGGCCACAACACTAATGATTCTGAATAAGTTTCTTTCAACAAAATCACTCGAGCAATTGGGTGATTTTTTTATGTTAATTCTAAAGAAAAAACCACTCAATCAATTTAATTATTGAAAGAGTGATTGTTGTTCATATTGAACTCACCGGAAAATACCAGAAAGGTACTCTCCAATATCGATTTTGATTGGCATGAGATATACATTCCAGTTTGGAGATGAATTAATCCACCAGATGACTTCATTTGCAAAGTCTTGATTAGAAGTAAGTGATAAATCCCATTTTCGAGGAAAAATCACTTTGTTCTTCGTTTCCCAATATCCTTCTTTGCTTTTAATGCTGGTGACAGGTGCAATACCCCAATAGATTTCTTGCTCAGTGAGTGCGTCTGCCCACACATTCATTAAATCCAAATCAAAGAACGGTTGTGTGAAAAAACCATCAGCTCCCGCGTCAATCTTTTCTCGAGCATACGAGAGTTCGTCTCGCATTCCTGAACGATAAGGATCAATCGCTGCATAAACAAATGTTCCTGGCAGATACTCCTTGCACCATTTGATGACTTGAAGCGCGGTTGTTGGATATATTTGTCTGCCGTAAGTTTGCGGAATATCTCCACTGATAACAAGAATCTTTTTCAAATTGAAAATCCTCAGCTTTTCAAAGAAAAGTTCAGGGTTCACCGGATCAATATCAATTGCGCGGATGTGTGCAATGACATGAGGATAATGTTCACTGGCAACTTTCGCAGCTTCCCAAGAACGTATTGGACAACTTATCAAGTCAGGAATGTTTATCTCATCGACATCTTGGAACTTTTTTACAATCTGAAGATCTTTGATAAGACCGTCATGATTTCGTGGAACCAACTCAACGGAAATTGTGTTCATTGTTTATATATGATTTTGTTTTTACTTTCTGCCCTAGAGATTATAGGAAAGGGAGTCAAAGTCAATCATGTGGGCTGCTATGTCGCTTACAACTTTTTCTGCTTCTTGGTTTGCATCAATTGTAATAGACGCAAATTTTTCGTAAAGCGGAGTTCTTTCTTCGTACAGTTCTTCTAATGTCTTATTTTTCATTCCAACAATTCCACGAGAATTTTCTTCAATTCTCGCTTTAATAATTTCGAGAGGAGTTTTCAAATAAATTATTGTTGAAACTTTTTTCAAATGTTCCATTGCATGATCAGAATAAATGATCGAGCCACCAGGGGACACCACAAGACCATTTAGTTCCTGAGTATTTGCAATGACATCTTCAGCTTGTTTTTTAAGAAAAGATTCCTCACCTAAATTATCCAAAATCTTTTGAAGTGGAAGATTGTATTCTTCCTCCAATATCGAATCTAGCTCAACAAGTTTATACCCAAGCTTTTTCGCTAATTTCTTACCAATATAAGATTTCCCGGATCCAGGCATTCCTATTAGGGCTATGTTTGTATTAGATTTATTGGTCATTTTTGTACCAGATTATTTTGGCGGAGGGTGAGGGATTCGAACCCTCGGTCCCTTTAACAGGACGCCTCGTTAGCAGTGAGGTACTTTCGACCACTCAGCCAACCCTCCATATATACGACATTTAGGTACTATCTGTCGTTCGCATACTTTATCACAAAATAATTATCATTTCTATGGCTTATTTAAGGCAACTCAATGAGCAATAGTGAACTTAAATACACTGCATATTCCAGCATTTTTCAAAGCTCTTTCAGCATCCAGAAGTGTGGCGCCAGTGGTCCAAACATCATCTATTAAAATTATTTTTTGGCCAGCGATCGCTCCGGGACTTTTAACAGAAAAACTTTGCTCGGCATTTGCGATACGATTTTTTCTAGAAAGTTTGGTTTGAGTTTCAAAATTTTTGTGTTGGATTAAGATTTTTGGAAAATATTTGAAATTTAATTTTTTGATTTCTAAATTTTTTAAAATTTCTACACAAAGAATCTCACATTGATTGAAACCGTATTTTTGGATCCTAGATTTCAAGCGGGGGATTGGAATAATTATTGCGCCACTAATATTTTCTTTTTTTGATAATTCTAAAATATTTTCTGCGACCAGCTGCGCACAAATACTAGAAGCATAAAAGTTTTTATCATATTTTAAGCCATGAATTAAATCTCGTACAATACTTGAGCGATACGAAAGAGAAGTGTGCGCGATATCTGTAGTCTTCTTTTTATAAAAACAATCTGCTTCAAGGTCTTTCATTTTTATTTTTTCTATCGGAAAAATAAAATCTAAAAGAAATTTACACACAGTTTTTATTTTCAACACTGTTCTCATGCTCTTGCATGTTATAATAAAAATTACATATTATGGCCAATTTTATTGATTCAATCTTTAGCAAACTTTCATCAAAAAATGATTCTAGTGTAATCGGAATTGATATTGGATCGTCTTCTATAAAAGTGGTGCAGATGAGAAGAAAAGCTGGAAAGGCAATTCTAGAAACTTATGGAGAATTGGCTCTTGGGCCTTATGCTGGAATCGAAGTTGGAAGAGCAACAAAATTGGGGCCAGATAAAATTGTTACAGCTTTAAATGATGTATTAAAGGAATCAAACGCGACAACAAAATCTGTCGCACTTTCAATTCCTATGAGACAAAGTCTCGTGGCAGTTATAAAGATGCCACAAATGCAAGAGAAGCAACTTGCGCAAATGATTCCGATTGAAGCGCGAAAATATATTCCAGTACCAATCACAGAAGTTTCTTTGGATTGGTTTGTGATTCCTAAAATAGATCCAGAGCCAGATGATTATGAAGGTGTGCCAGATGGTCAACACAAAATGCCACAGATAGAAGTTTTGATTGTGGCGATTCACAATGACGTCTTGCAAGATTTCAGTACGATAATTTCTACATCACAACTTGATGCAAGTTTTTTTGAAATAGAAATGTTTTCAACTGTACGAGCTGTAATTGAAACGGGGGACAACACTCCGATAATGATGTGTGACTTTGGTGCAGGTGCTACAAAAGTTTATATGGTTGAAAGAGGAATCATACGAGACTCTCATGTTATTAACAAAGGTTCACAAGATATTACTCTTGCGATTGCTCAATCAATCGGAGTGGCTGTGGAGTTTGCTGAAAGATTGAAAAGAAACTATGGAAAAAATACCCGAGAACAAGATGAGCAGATTAAACAGATTATCGATTTAAACATGTCACCAATTCTTTCTGAAATGAATACTGTGCTTGTAAATTTTCAAAAAAAATACAACAAGAACGTAACTAAGGTGTATTTAGTGGGTGGAGGAGCATTGCTTACAGGCTTAGAAGCACAAGCTCAACAAAAATTATCAATCCCTGTTTTTTATGGAGATCCTTTTTCAAAACTAGAAACACCGGCTTTTCTTGAGGGAATTTTGAAACAACAAGGTTTGGCTTTTTGTACTGCGATAGGAGTTGGTTTGAGAAAATTGCACGAGTTGGGATAAACCTTGAAAACTTATTCGCATTTTTTAAAATATTATTGATATAATATAGAAAGTTAAAATTATGGAACCAAAATTTACAACTTCATTCATTCCAAAAAAACAAGTTGCTGTGGCCGCTAAAGGTGTCGCTGGTTTTGGTTCGGGTTTTAGTTTCCTAACACTTCTATCAGGAGTGATAATTGTGGCTGTAGCTTTGTTTGCTGTTGGATTATTTCTTTACCGACTTACAATAGAACAAAGAATCGAAGAGCAATACGTGACACTAGAGAGAGTGAAGCAATCCTTTGATCCAAATTTCTTGTCACAAGCTACTCGCTTGAATAAAAGAATCGTCTCAGCTGGAAAAATTTTAGATAATCACTTGGCACCATCTGCAATATTTGATTTGTTAGAAGAATTTACTCTACAAACAATTTCATTCAAGACTTTTGAATTTTCAGACAATGTGGATGGAAAAATAGTTGTGAAAGGAGCTGGAGAGGGAGACAGTTTTGCTTCTGTTGTTTTGCAATCTGATGAATTTGGAAAAAGTGGATTCATGAGAGACGTTTTGTTCTCAGATCTACAACCCAACACTGTAGGAAATGTTAACTTTGCTTTCGAATCAACTTTGGACCCTAGGTTGATTTTATATAGCGCAGGATTGGTTCCTGTTTCATCTGGATCGACAGATGAGCCACCGGCAGTTGAGCAATTAGATACACTATAATGAAAAAATATTTACCATTAATTTTAATACTAGGTGCACTCGCAATATTCTTTTTGTTCATCGATCCTCAATATGAAGAAGTTCAAAAATTGAACAGACAGAAAAAAGATAACGATACAATGTTGCAACTTGCTCAAGATTTGCAAAGACAAAGAGATTTGTTGCAAGGTTCTTATAACAGTATTGGTATTGATGAGAGAAGAGAGTTGGAAAAACTACTTCCAGACACCGTAGATAACGTGAGGTTAGTTTTGGATATAAATAATATTGCAGAACAATATGGAATTTCAATTCAAAATATTGATATCTCAAAAGATAATCCAAACCAAGACGGAAATGCAAAAGTTGCAACTTCTGTAGATAGAACAACAGATATTGGAACTATTCGTCTTGGATTCACAATCACATCTACTTACGAGGTGTTTATAAACTTTATGAAAGATCTAGAAGAAACTTTGCGTGTGGTGGATATTCGTTCGTTGAGTATTCGCCCAGGGCAAAGTCCTTTTATGAATTATGAAGTAGTAATTGATACTTATTGGTTAAGATAAAAATATGTTTTTTCAAAAATACAAAAAAATCATACTCGGAGTCCTACTGCTTAGCATCGCTTTTGTTTTGTATTCAACATATTTTGGTGGAGAACCGGAAGGGGAAGAGCTACTGGTTTCTTCAAATACAAACACAAGTACTCAAACACAAATTGTGGGCAACGAAATTGTGGCCGCTTTAAATCAAATACAAACTTTGAAATTGAACAGAGATATTTTTGATGATCCAGTTTTTAGAAGTTTAGTTGATAGAAATATTCCAATTCCTGCTGAGCCTGTTGGAAAAACAAATCCTTTTGCACCAATCGGAGCTGATTTTGCAGCTCCTGCAACCACTCGTCCTTCTACTCAAAATCCAAACACTTTAATTGATACAACAAAGAAACCACCAGCAAATCAGCCTGTAATCTAAATAAATTATGAGCATATTAGAATATTTAGTAGAAAAGAATTTACTTGATAAAAAAAGTATCGCAGACATAAAAGAGGAAATTCGTTCTTCAGGTAAAAGTCTTGATGATGTTTTGGAATCAAGAGGAGTAGATACGTCATCTCTTATGGAAGCAAAGAGTGAGTATTTTAATGTGCCAGTGCGAAATCTCGAGGACGCGGAAGTTCCTTTTGAGATTTTAAGATATATCCCAGAAGAATCTGCTACACACTATCAATTTGTACCCTTGGCTGTGAACGAAGGTTTCTTAGAGGTGGGAGTTGTGAATCCAGACAACATTGAAGCGAGAGATGCTTTGAATTTTATTTCAGCGAAAGAAGATATTCCTTTTAAAATTTTTGTTATTTCAAAAAAAGATTTTGAAAAAGTTTTAGGAGTTTACAAAGGTTTGTCTGGACAGGTTACAAAAGCGCTTTCTGAATTAGAAGAAGATGAGTTAGGGGAGAGTGATGATTCTATTTTGGAAAAAGAAGTTCAAAAAGGTTTGGACGAAACAAAAATTATTGAAGATGCTCCTGTTAAAAAAATTGTTGCGACAATTATTAAATACGCTGTCGAAGGAAATGCATCCGATGTTCACATTGAAGTTTTGAGAGACAAAGTACGTGTGCGTTTCCGAGTAGATGGAGAGCTTACAACAAGTATTATTTTGCCTTCGAAAGTGCATTCTGCTGTGGTTGCTCGTATTAAGATTTTGTCAAAAATGAAACTTGATGAAAAAAGAATGCCTCAAGACGGTCGTTTCTCTGCGAAGGTTCAAGACAGAAAAATTGACTTCCGTGTATCTACTTTTCCTTCTTACTATGGAGAAAAAGTCGTGATGAGAATTCTTGACCAAGATAAAGGTGTAAAACCTCTAGAAGAACTAGGGTTTTCTCCGAAGTATTTGCAAATGATTAAAGATGCAATTGATAAACCATACGGAATGGTTTTGATTTCTGGTCCAACTGGTTCCGGAAAAACTACAACTCTTTATTCTATTTTGAATGAATTAGATAAAGAAGGATTAAATGTTCTTTCTCTAGAAGATCCGGTGGAATATTCAATCGAAGGAGTGAGTCAGTCACAAGTTCATTCTGAAATTGGTTATACATTCGCTACTGGTTTGCGTACAACGTTGCGACAAGACCCTGATGTTATTTTGGTGGGAGAGATTCGAGATGCGGAAACTGCACGATTAGCTATTCAAGCTGCGCTTACTGGTCACTTAGTTTTTTCAACAATTCACACAAACAACGCTACAGGTATTGTGCCTAGATTGATTGATATGGGAATCGATCCTTTTCTTATCCCTCCAGTTTTGATTTTGGGAGTTGCTCAAAGATTGGTTAGAAAAATTTGTCCGGGTTCTGGAGAGTTAACACAAGTAGAAGGTGCGGTAAAAGATATGTTTGATAAACAATTTGCGGATTTGCCAGAAGAAGCTAAAGCAACACTACCTCCAATGAAAGAGTTTATGAAATTAAAACCAACTGATGAATGTCCAAACGGTACACGGGGTCGGGAGGCGGTGTTTGAAATGTTTGAAATGAATAAAGAAATTGAGGATGTGATTTTGAAAAATCCTGTTGATACAGAAATTTATGCAGCCGCAAGAAAGCAGGGAATGATAACAATGAAAGAACACGCAATTATAAAAGCACTAAACAAAGAAATTCCATTCGAAGAAATTAACAAGCTCTGATATAATATTAAATAATATGACCGATGCAGAAAAAAACAAAAAAATAATGCTAGTAGACGATGATAGTTTTCTTTTGGATATGTATGCATTGAAATTTAAAAATTCTGGCTACGAGATTATTACTTGTGATAATCCTGAAGAAGCTGTGGAGAAATTAAAGGCAGGTGAAAATCCAGATATTGTTTTGTTTGATTTAGTGATGGCTGGGATTGGTGGATGGGGTTTTATTAAGGCTGTGAGAGAAAATAAATTAGCAGAGAATGCAATTTTTATGGTGCTTTCAAATCAGGGTCAACAAATCGATTTTGATACAGCAAAACAATATAATGTAGATGGTTATGTTGTGAAAGCTTTGTCTACTCCGTCTGAAGTTTTGACCGAAGTCGAAAAAGTTTATAAGGAAAAAAAATTATAAAAATATGAGCAATATTGAATACAAACAAAAATTAAATGAATTGATTGACGCGGTGATAAAGCAAAACGGTTCAGATTTGCATTTCTCTGAAGGACGAAATCCTACAATTAGAATTTCAGGAGAGTTGGTGCCAATGCTTCAACAATCTGTTCTAACAAAAGAAGACACTGCTGGAATTCTTTCTGCACTTGTAGACGATGCAAAGATGGATATTTTTAAAGAAAAACAAGAACTAGATTTTTCTTATTCTCACAACGACGGAAATAGATTTAGAGGAAATGCTTTTATTCAACAAGGTCATGTGGGTGTGGTTTTGAGATTGATTCCACAAGTAATTAAAACTTTGCAAGAATTAAATCTTCCACCAATTTTAGAAACTTTTGCTAGAAAAAAACAAGGATTCTTTTTGTTGGTAGGTCCTGTTGGACAAGGAAAGACTACAACTCTGGCTTCTATGATTGAATTGATCAACCAAGAAAGAGCAGAGCATATTGTGACAATTGAAAATCCGACAGAGTATGTGTATACACAAAAGAAATCAATTATTGATCAAAGAGAAGTAGGGATTGATACCAGAGATTTTGAAATCGCATTGGTGAGTGCTCTACGACAAGATGTGGATGTAATTTTGGTTGGTGAGATGAGAAATAAAGAAACTATTTCCGCAGCTGTCACAGCAGCAGAAACTGGTCACTTGGTTTTCTCAACTTTGCATACAAACAATGCTTCACAAACAGTTGATAGAATTATTGACTCATTCCCAGCTGAACAACAGGATCAAATTCGTGTGCAGTTGGCGAGTTCTTTGATGGGAATTTTTTCACAAAGACTAATTCCAAGAATTTCTGGAGGAATGGTGCCTGCTTATGAGCTTTTGATTAATACAAACGCAGTACAAAACCTGATTCGTGAAAACAGAACTCACGAAATCGATACTGTGATTGAAACAGGTATGGAACACGGTATGATTGATATGAATAGATGTTTAGCTGATTTGGTTAGAAGAGGAGAAATCACAGTAGAGAACGCATACTTACATTCATTTAGACCAAATATTTTGGAAAAATTATTATAGCTTATGTTATTTCAATATTCAGCAATAGATAAAGATGGAAATAAAAAAGATGGTTCTATTGAAGCCATCAATGTTGATATTGCGATTTCTTCTTTGCAAAGAAGAGGATTTATTATTTCGAATATTGTTGAATCAGAAAAACAAGGTGGTTTTTTCAGTCAAAATCTTTCTTTTCTAGAAAGAGTTAGCAATAAAGATATTGTTATTTTGTCTCGACAACTTTCAACACTTTTTGAAGCTCAGGTTTCTGCTCTGCGAGTTTTTCAACTTCTTGCTTCTGAATCTGAAAATCCAAAACTGGCGAGAAAACTTTCTGAAGTGGTAAATGACTTGCAAGGAGGTAGCTCTATTGCAGGCGCTCTAGAAAAACATCCAGATGTTTTCAGTAATTTTTATATTTCGATGGTTCGAGCCGGAGAAGAGTCTGGACGATTGGATGAAGTACTTTTGTTCCTAGCTGATTATCTTGATAGATCTTATGAAATAACACAAAAAGCAAAAAACGCTTTGATTTATCCTGCTTTCGTTATAAGCACTTTCTTTGTGGTGATGATTTTGATGCTTACTCTAGTTATTCCAAAAATTACTCAAATTTTGATTGATTCAGGACAAGAGATTCCTGTTTATACACAAATAGTTATTTCGATTTCAGATTTCTTTATAAATTATGGAGTGTTTCTTGCGATAGCTGCTGTTGTTGGAGTATTTATGTTGGTGAGATTTAAACAAACTCCAGCAGGACGAGAATCTTTTGATGGATTTAAATTAAATATTCCTTACATTGGGAAATTGTTTAGAATGCTTTATCTTTCTAGAATCTCAGATAACTTAAACACAATGCTTGCTTCTGGTATTCCGATGGTGAAATCTCTTGAGCTTACAAAATCAGTTGTGGATAACGAAGTTTATTTACGAGCGATTGAAGGTGCAACAGAAGATGTGAAATCCGGTGCATCTGTTTCTGAAGCGTTTTCTAGATACGAAGAGTTTCCAAATATTCTAATTCAAATGATCCGTGTTGGAGAGGAGACTGGTAACCTTGGAGAAATTCTTGCAACTCTTGCGAAGTTTTATCGTCGTGAGGTAACCAACTCTGTGGATACACTGGTTGATTTGATTGAGCCTGTGATGATCGTGGCGCTTGGTTTGGGTGTGGGAACTCTCTTGGCATCAGTTTTGATTCCGATTTACAACGTTAGTTCGGCATTTTAAAAAAGTTGTGGTAACATACGCGAATGAGCGAGGAAATAAATAAGCGTAAATACAAAGCCACAATAGGTCTGGAAATTCACGCTGAATTAAAGACAGAAACAAAGATGTTTTCGTCTGCGAAAAATAATCCAGATGAAGTGCGTCCAAATGCAAATGTGCACCCAATTGATTTGGCTCATCCAGGAACTCTTCCGACAATAAATAAAAAAGCAGTTGAACATGTGATTCGTGTTGGTACAGCTCTAGGTGGTGAGATCGCAAACTTCACAGAGTTTGATAGAAAAAATTATTTTTATCCTGATATTCCAAAAGGTTATCAGATCAGTCAGTATGCATTTCCAATTGTTTCCGGTGGAAGTTTGAACGGAATTGATATAACGAGAATTCATCTAGAAGAAGACACTGGGCTTTCAAAACATGATAGAGGAGATTTTTCTTTGGTAGATTTCAATCGTGCTGGTGTGCCTTTGATGGAGCTTGTGACAGAGCCTGTGATTCACTCTGCAAAAGATGCGGTGGAATTTGCAAAACAATTTCAAATTCTTTTGAGATATTTAGGAGCAGGGGATGCGAATATGGAAAAAGGTGAAATGCGAATTGAGGCAAACATTTCTATTTCTGATACTGATAAATTTGGAACAAAAGTTGAGGTGAAAAACCTGAATTCATTTAGAGTTGTTGAGAAAGCAATTCAATACGAAATTGAAAGAATGACAGAACTTATGGAAAGTGGACGAGGAGATGAGATCGTACAAGAGACTCGTGGTTGGGATGAAAATGTTGGACGAACTTTTTCTCAAAGAAAAAAAGAAACATCAGACGACTATAGATATTTTCCAGAACCAGATTTACCAAAAATGAATTTGCATGAAGTTTTTGATTTAGAAAAAATAAAGACTGATTTACCGGAGTTGCCTTGGGAAAGAAAAGAGAGATTGATTCGTGATTTTGGAATTGCTGAAATGGCTGCTGATATTTTTGTTGTGAATGAAGAATTCTCTAAATTTTTCGATAAAGTTGTGGAAGGAAAGAATTCTGAAAAAGATTTTATCAAAACCGCTGCAAACTATATAACATCTGATTTGGTGGCTTTAATGAAAGACGGTGCGAGTTTCCCAGATGTTGATAATTTTAAAAAGTTGATAGAAATGATTTTGAAAAATGAAATTTCATCTCGTGGAGCAAAAGATATTCTTGCTGTAATGGTGGTGGAGGGAGGTGATCCTGAAAAGATTGCTGATGAAAAAGGTTTGAAACAACAAAGTGACGCGGGTGCTTTAGAAGCTATTGTTGATCAAATTATCTCAGAAAATTCTGCTGTGTTTGAAGAATTCAAAGCAGGGAAAGACGCTTCTCTACAATTTTTAATCGGACAAGGTATGAAAATATCAAAAGGTTCTGCTAATCCGCAAATGCTAAGAGAGTTGTTTTTGTCGAAGATAAAATAAAAAAGTGACCCGAAGGTCACTTTGAGTTTCTAAAGGTGATTACAATTTTTACTTCGGGATCATATGGAATTAGCGAGTGTGGATGGGGAATTGTACCATCGTTGTAATGTGTGGATACTTTGTGCCATCCTGCATCTCGTGCCTTCCTTTGTAATTCATCACAAATAATTTGATGATATTGGTTTAGAAACGGAATATTCTTGGGAAGAATTAATAATTTCACGATGACCACGGCACCTTTTTCTAAAGGAGCTTTTTTCATTAAAAAAATATTTACATCTTTTTCGAAATTTTGCAAAATATTCACTAATCTTTTGCAGTCAATCGCATTATTAGACGCCTCAAGTACTGTTACTGGAATCATTCTTTTTTGGGGTTCAATTTATGTCAAATTAGCACAAACAAAAGCGAAGTTCAATTATTCTTTGATATAATAAAATCATTAAAATAACAGAGTATTTATATGGCTATCAAAGTTGCGATTAATGGTTTTGGAAGAATTGGGCGAGCGTTTTTTAGATTGGCGAAGAATCTACCTGACATAGAAGTTGTGGCGGTGAATGATTTAGGTTCAGTTGAAAATCTGGCATATCTTTTGAAATACGATTCTGCATATGGAGTTCTTACATATGAAGTGAAAGCCGAAGACAAAACTTTAATTGTAGATGGACGACGAATTTCTGTTTTTGCAGAAAAAGATCCAGCAGCTTTGCCTTGGGGAGATTTGGGAATTGATGTAGTGGTGGAATCAACTGGATTTTTCACAAAATATTCTGATGCAGAAGTGCATGTGACAAAAGCCGGTGCAAGAAAAGTTGTAATCTCTGCTCCTGCAAAAGATGATCCTGTAAATGAAACCCAAGCAACTATTTTGATGGGGGTGAATGAAGAAAAATTAAATAAATGTGTGGTGACTTCGAACGCTTCTTGTACAACAAACGCTTCAAGTCCTTTGATTGCGATTTTGGATGATGTGGTTGGAATTGAAAAAGCGGTTTTGAGTACAACTCATGCCTACACAGCTTCGCAATCTCTAGTAGATGGACCAAGCAAAAAGGATTTAAGAGAAGGACGCGCTGCTGCGCAAAATATTGTGCCATCTTCGACAGGTGCTGCTATCGCTGTTGCAAAAGCATTGCCGCAACTTTTAAATAAATTTGATGGAATTTCTCTTCGTGTGCCTGTGGTTGTGGGTTCAATTGCCGACATTACTTTCATTTCAAAAAGGCCAACAAGTGTAGAAGAAATTAATTCTGCTTTAAAAAGCGCCGCACAAATGCCACGATGGAAGGGGATTTTCACAGTCACAGAAGATGATGTGGTTTCAAGTGATATTAAAGGAAACACTCACGCTGCGATTGCAGATCTGGCTTTCACTCGTGTGGTTGATGGAAATTTGGTAAAAGTACTTTCTTGGTACGACAATGAAATGGGGTA
>Ga0172380_10001336_pt1 | contig 42565 bp, 47 predicted proteins | sample Leawe162metaG_FD_119747 | JGI IMG/M metagenome (GOLD analysis project Ga0172380, IMG submission 119747) | Leachate microbial communities from a municipal landfill in Southern Ontario, Canada - Leachate well 162 metaG | ecosystem: Engineered > Solid waste > Landfill > Unclassified | place...
AATGTAAGTAAGTTCTAAGCGTTGAGGATTAATGGTGGAAATCTTTAAGTCACTCAAACATTTTTCTAAGTTTTCTATACTATCATAAAATTCTTTTTTGACACCTTCATAGCGCGGGTAATCTTTCTCTAAAATAGAATCCGCCGTATATTTGCGCCAATTACATAGAAAGCGATCACGTTGAAATTGCAATATAGTATCTTTATGCTCGTTCATAAACCAAATTCTTGGTATCATCGGCTTGCTATCAAATAAGATGAGAGAGTCCTTTTCTGGCGTGAATATAGGAGCCACCTCTTCAAAGGTTGGATACCGATTACGACCAAGGCTATCCCATAGGAGACCAACATGCGGTGTATAAAAATTCTCAAGCGTTTCAAATTGAACGCCCATCACCACCTCTACAACTGGCGGCTTGCTAAATGTAGGAAGGTTATTTATCTGTTTTGTGGTCATAATATCTCTTTGTATCAGCAAAACATTAATAAATCGTTATGGCAATCAATTATTTACACAAGTATCTGTAAATAATTGATTATATAGTAAATACCATACAATTATTACAACAATATACGAATTGACGCTAGAAGCGATTATTGCACAATAATTGTTTGATATTCAATTTACCAATAGTATTTGCATCAATCATTAAATTTATACCGCAATTTTTCTGCGGTATAAATTTATAACGCACGATATATGTTATCTCAAAATTATAATCAGCGTGCCTTCTAAAATTTAATCTAATTGGTATTAGCGAACATACGGTTTTTTTGCTCGTTTATTTCCTTCTGGCACAGCTGCACGGAAATATCACGCATTGTATGAGTGAGAGCAAACAGAATATCTTTCTCGGCAAGAATAATTTTTGTATTTTCACATAGACACACACTGCCAAAAGTTTGTTCTATTTTGCACAGCATCACCTCACACATATGGTTTAGCTCATATGGGCTAAGACCGCTGAATAATTCAGTAAATTGAATATAGGCTCTTGTCATAAATTCTCCCTATTTGTTATTGATAATGATTTGAAATAATTAAAGAAAAAAGGTGATGTATTACCAGTTAATTGTTATATATCACGGTGCCTGCCCCCAGTTTTGCGAAAATTGCCATGAGTAAAGCGTGAGGCAATGAGCCATCTAAAATATGTGCAACTTCGCAATCATTCTCCAGTGCATGCAGACAGGTTTCTAGTTTTGTAATTATTTCAGTAGGAATCTTTTTACTCCTGCTGAGTTTGCGTGCTTCTGAAATGGAAAGTTTCTTATTTCCTTGGTTCATCCCATCAGGCACATCATTGATAATAATGAGCTTTTTGGCAGCTATAGCAGCAGCGAGGCAACCAGCCACCGTATCTGCATTGAGACTAAATGTTTCGGCATTTTTTCCAAAAGCAATCGGAGCTACAATTGGAATAACGCTTGATTCCGCCAATTCTTGTAACAATGTCGGATTGATGCGTACTGGTTCACCGACAAAGCCAAGATCAATAATCCGCTCAATATTTGAATCTGAATCACACACACTTTGCCTTAGTTTTCGTGCTTCAATTAATCCACTGTTTTTGCCTGAAATACCAATCGCCATGCCACCAGCGGCACTTATTTCCAAGACAATCTGCTCATTAATTAATCCAGAAAGCACCATTTCCACGATTTCTACTGTAACGGAATCCATTACTCGCAAGCCATTAATAAACGAGCTGTGAATTTTAAGTTGTTCCAGCTTTTTGCTAACCTGCGGCTCACCACCATGCACCACGATAGGGTTGATGCCGAGTTGTTTTAGTAGCACCACATCTTCTGCAAATTGGCGTGCAAGTATTGGATTGTTCAGTGCATTTTCGCTACATTTTATGACGAAAGTTTCGCCAGAAAATTCTTTTATGTATGACAATGCTTCCGATAATGTGGAAGCAGTTTGTAGCCACTCATGTGAAGGATTAACTTTTTCTTGCTGCCGATTATTCTGCATAAATGTTTTTGCAACATTTTCCATCGCATCGGAGCAAGAATTATTGATTAGAAACATAAAATATCCCTTCTGTTGTCATGACAACAGAAGGGATAAGTCCAAATAAAATGGTCAGGAAGTGTAAAAAATGACTTTTTTGCAAATATTTTTTATTTATTAGTCCAATTATGATTTTGTATGGGGTTTGCCCCATTTGGGGGCAATGATGATGATAAAAATCATCGCTATTTGGTTTACAAAGCAAAGATATTTTGACAGAAATTTTATTGCTATTTAATAAATCCATGGTAGAATTAACTCCATGACATTCCTTAAACATATTGCACTATTGATGCTCACCTTGAGTATCGTTGTTGCTGGTTTTTCGCCAGCACAGGCGAAGACTGGGTGTCAGATGGCTGTAGAAATGCAGATGCAGCAAATGGATATGTCAAATATGCAAGGTATGTCGGATTGCCAAGGTTGCGATAAAACTACCAAGCATGAACAAAAGAAAAATAGTTGTTGCGATTCTACCCAATGTTCTTCTTCTAGCAGTATAAGTATGAATTCTTCTACCATGCAAGTCGCAGCTGCCATTGGCACTCAGGCTCGGATTTTTTATCCCGCCGATGCTGTGATTGTGTCTGCACATCTAAACTCCCAAGAACGACCTCCTAAATCTCTCGCATAGGGGTAAGTGTGTCCAGTTTTTGCTGACACTAGCTTATTCTCTTAGTCGTGTGTGGCTTTTTGCCATGCTGTAAGCGAACTGTAACGAGAGATTATTATGCCATTTTTGTATTTTTTGCCATTGCTGATAGTCAGCTTCAGCACGCCTGCTCGAGCGGATGATAACACGCCACCAGAGCCTAAAACTTTTGAGCAATTGCTGGAAAAACTGCGCCAGCACCCAGAAATTGCATCGTACTCTGCCAAGGCTGAATCAGTACAGCATTACGCCAAAGGTGAGCTGGGGTTGCCTGACCCTGTGTTGTTTGTGCAAGAGCAGGATTATCCTATTGGCAGTAGCATGTCGCGCAATCAGGAAGAAAAAATGATTGGTTTTAAGCAGGAAATCCCCGCTTTTGGCACGCTGAGTAGCAAATCTGAAAAAATGGGGGCAGATGCTCGCAAACAACAACTCGCAGCTGATTATGCCTTTGCCACTATGAAAGCAAAACTCATCACCACACTTGCCAGCTGGAAAAGCATAAAGGAGCAAGAAAAGCTAATAAATGAACAAATTGCTTTATTCAATTCTGAAAAAACCAGCATTAAAGGGCGCATCATTACCAACCAGTCAGGCATAAGTCAACTTTCTATGAGTAGGGCAGAAGGCACCGAAGCAGAAATAATGCGGACGGAGTTAATGGAACAACGACATGAGTTGGAAGCTATGCTCACAACTATGGTTGGCTCTGCCCCTGATGTTGAACTACCTGAAATAAAGCCTGCCGAATGGAGTGGTGATGTAGAGAAAACCTACCTCGTGCGTCTTGGTATTCAAGATATAGAAATGGCACATAAGGATGTGGATTTACGCGAGGCTGAGTTTAATCCGAAATTTGAGGTGCAGGCGAATTACGGGCGCATGTATGGTGGTGACAATGCAGGCACTATCATGGTCGGTGTGAGTATTCCGCTCTGGGCATCAGAAAGTCAAACTCCTCGGCTGGAAGGAGCAAAAGCAGCACTTAGTGCAGCACAATCAGATCAGGATAATATCAAGCGGCAAGTGAAGGAAAAATTAGACCACTTGCAAGCCCAGATTGCAGCTAGCGAACAGAAAATCAAATTGTTCAAAGTTAAAAATACTCATCTGATAAATGCTGCGAGTGCCATAACTCGTGAGTATGAAGCTGGCAAAGCAGATTTTGCCATGTACCTAAAAACCAAGCGTGATGCCATTTCTGCCAGCATTTCTTTGACACAGGAACAGGCAAAACACATAGGTTTAATTGCTGATTTTAACCACTACTTTATAGAAGGAGCTTCCCAATGAAAAATTTACTCTCTGCACTAGCTGTACTTTTTATCGCACTAACTATCACTATTGGCAATGTTTATGCCGAAGACAAGCCCTCTCCTCTTACTGAAACACAAGCCAGCCAATTGCTACATAGCGGCAAACCCGTTTATTCATGTGGTATGAAGCCCACTTGGTTTTCTGACAAGCCAGGTAAATGCCCATGTTGCACGATGGATTTAGGTAAGGTGAAAGAAATTAAAGATGGCAAGGCTATATTTGACGATGGCAAACAAAGTATGCAGATAGATATGAAGGGTATGGACATGAAAACTATGGAGCAAAAACCATGAAATGCTCATCACTATTATTTTTAGCTGGTGTCGTAATCAGCACTCAAACATTGTTAAATGGTATAGCCATTGCCTATGCTGAAACGAATGCAACACAAGAGCAATCAGGTCGCAAAGTATTATACTGGTACGACCCGATGGTGCCAGAAAAACAGTTTGATAAAGCTGGAAAATCCCCATTCATGGATATGGATTTAGTACCAAAATATGCCGATGAAATTGATAGTATCAATGATGTTGCGGCTGGTGAAAAGCCAATAATTTCTATCAACGCTGAAAATATGCAAAAAATGGGCGTGCGCACAGAAAAAGTTAGTAAAAGTGTGTTTGGACGAGCTGTTCGTGCGACAGGTATCACCATGGAAAACGAACGCAGCCGCCAAGAAATTTTTAGCCAAGTTGAGGGGCGTGTGACTAGCCTGAAAGCAAGTGCGGTTGGCGATGTGGTAAAAAAAGGTGAGGTTTTTTATTCGCTATACAGTCCTGAATTGCTGGCATTGCAAAATGATTATATAGTTGCCTTAAGTGGTGGCATGAAAGACATGGCAGTGGCAGCTCGCAAGCGATTAAAATTGCTGGGAGTGAGTGAAATTGCGCTAAATACAATTGCCAAAACCCGAAAACCTTATGACGAAGTGCCGTTTTTTATTCCAGCTGACGGCGTATTGTCTAAACTGGAAATCCGCAATGGGCGATATATCAAAGCTGGTGATGCAATCGCTATTGTACAAGATTTATCAAAAGTTTGGGTGGAAGCAGCTGTTGCAGAAACTGATTTACCCGCAATTAAACATGGCAACAATGCCAGCATAAATTTTGCAGGAAACCCAACTCCTTACAATGCAAAAGTGGACTATATTTATCCCACCATCACCCCAGAAACCCGCACGGGCAAAGTGCGATTGGTAGTGGAAAATAAAGACAGTTTATTAAAACCAGCTGGCTATGCCACGGTAAATTTTGCTGCTGTGAGTGCTAGTTCAATAGAAAAAATCACTGTGCCTAGCGAGGCGATATTACGAAGCAGCGTGGGCGAGCATGTAATTGTTGCTCTTGATGGTGGCAAATTCCAATCCCGAATAATAAAAACTGGTGCAAGCAGTGCTGGCAAAACGGAAATTATTGAGGGCTTAAACGAAGGCGAAACAGTAGTAACCAGCGCACAATTCCTGATTGATTCTGAATCCAACCTCCGTGAGTCAGTTAAGAAAATTGCGGGAGAAAAACAATGAGTAATCTTTCGCACGATCCAACCCAAAGCAACATCGCCAAAATCATAGAATGGTCGGTAAAAAATCCGCTATTGATTTCCATTTTAGCATTAGTGATTCTGGTAGGTGGAGTATTTGCTATAGAACGCACCCCACTTGATGCTATTCCCGATTTATCCGATACGCAGGTGATTATTCGCACCGATTATGAAGGGCAAGCTCCGCAGATTATTGAAAATCTGGTTACTTATCCAGTTTCCACTGCCATGCTCGGACTACCCAAAGCCAAGGTGGTGCGGGGATTTTCTATGTTTGGTGCATCGTTTGTGTATGTGATTTTCAAAGATGGCACGGATGTTTATTGGGCAGGTCTAGGGTTTTAGAAGCCTTATCAAAAATTCAAACTACCTTGCCCGCCAATGCCAAAGCCCAAATCGGCCCTGATGCTACGGGCGTAGGCTGGGTTTTTCAATATGCGGTGGTGGATAAAAGTGGAAAGCATGATTTGGCAGAACTCCGCAGCCTGCAAGATTGGTTTTTGAAATTTGAGCTAGCGACAGTGTCAGGCGTATCAGAAGTAGCCAGTGTCGGTGGTTTTGTGAAGGAATATCAGGTTTTAGTTGACCCCATAAAACTGCGAGCTTATGGCATTCCCCTATCTAGGGTAGCGGAGGTGATAAAATCCTCCAGTCAGGAAACTGGCGGGCGGGTTATTGAACAAGCCGAAACTGAATTTGTGGTGCGTTCCAAAGGTTATGCAACCAAAATTTCCGATTTGGAAAAGCTGGTAGTAAAAGCCGTGAGCGGCACACCAGTTTATTTATCAGATGTAGCACGAATTGTGGAGGGGGCAGAACTACGGCGTGGAGTGACCGAACTTAACGGCGAAGGCGAAGTGGTAACAGGGATTGTTATTATGCGTCCGAGCAATAATGCCCTTACTGTTATTAAAGCCATTAAGGAAAAAATTGAAACGCTGAAAGCTGGTTTGCCCGAAGGTGTTGAAATTGTGCCAGTCTATGACCGCTCACCACTGATTGAAGGTTCAGTGGATTATCTAAAACACAAGCTCATTGAGGAAGCCGCGGTGGTGGCGTTAGTTTGCTTAATTTTCTTGCTTCATGCTCGTTCTGCATTTGTTGCAATTGTTACTTTGCCGCTTGGAGTGCTGGCAGCTTTTATAATCATGTCATGGCAGGGAATAACTGCTAATATCATGTCGCTGGGCGGGATTGCTATTGCCATTGGTGCGATGGTGGATGCAAGTATCGTGATGGTGGAAAATGCCCACCGCAAACTTTCGGAAATGCGTGAAAATGCTACCATACAGGAAAGGCGAGCGGCATTACTCCTTGCCGCCAAAGAAGTAGGGCCAGGATTATTTTTCTCGCTGCTGATAATTACCGTATCATTTCTGCCAGTATTCGCACTCACTGGGCAATCAGAGCGATTATTTACACCGCTTGCATTTACCAAAACTTACTCTATGGCAGCGGCAGCGATTCTTTCCATAACTGTAGTGCCACTGCTTATGTTGTGGTTAATTCGTGGCAAAATCCGCACCGAAGAAGCAAACCCAATCAACCGCTTTTTTGTCACGCTCTACAAGCCGATTTTAGCGAAGGCATTGCACGCCAAGTGGTTGTCGTTATTACTAGCTGGTGTTTTGCTAATCAGTATGGCAATTCCCATTTGGCGGACTGGTTCGGAATTTATGCCCGCACTTTATGAGGGGGATTTGCTGTATATGCCCACTACTTTACCCAGCGTTTCCATTACCAAAGTAAAAGAAATTCTGCAAACCACGAATCGTGCCATCAAGCAAACACCAGAGGTGGAGCTGGTATTTGGTAAGGCAGGACAAGCGGAAACTGCGACTGACCCAGCTCCAATTTCTATGATTGAAACTTGGATAAAATTAAAACCACGCGAGCAGTGGCGGGCAGGAATGACCACCGAGAAACTAATTAAAGAAATGGATGCTAATACCAAAATGCTCGGAGTGGTAAATAGCTGGGGTTATCCCATCAAAATTCGCTTGGATATGGTAACTACAGGCATTCGCACACCCGTTGGGATAAAAATTTCTGGGGAGGATTTGAATGTAATTGGCGAAATTGCCCTGCAAGTGGAGCAGGCAGTCAAGGATATTGCTGGTACTCGCTCCGCCTTTGCGGATCGTGTAGTCGGTGCGAAATATCTGGAAATTGAGCCAAATCGTGAAGCTATAGCTCGTTATGGCATTGATTTAGGCACAGTGCAGGAAGTTATTGCTACGGCTCTTGGTGGAATGAAACTGGCGGAATCAGTGCAAGGACGTGAACGCTATGGCATTATGTTGCGTTATGACCGCCCCTTTCGTGAATCAATTGATGATGTGAAAGATATTTTAGTAGCAACTCCTGACGGCGCACAAATTCCACTTGGCACACTTGCGGATATTAAACTCGCCGCAGGACCGCAAATGATTGTTTCGGAAAATGCTCGCCTCAATGGCTGGGTGTTTGTGGATATTGCTGGTCGGGATATTGGCGGCTATGTTGCCGAAGCACAAAAAATTGTGGCAGAAAAAGTAAAACTGCCAGCAGGATATTCTATTGGTTGGTCAGGACAGTTTGAGCAGATGCTAGAAGCCAAAGCCCGCCTCAATATCGCTATTCCCGCCACTATCGCCATTATTTTTGTGCTACTGATTTTACATTTTGGCAGGCTGGATAGAACGCTCATGGTAATGCTCTCACTACCCTTTGGTTTAGCGGGCGGAGTATGGACGCTTTACCTTGCTAATTATAATTTCTCCGTAGCAGTTGCCGTGGGTTTTATAGCCCTAGCAGGCATTGCTGTAGAAACTGCTGTAGTGATGCTGATTTACCTTGACCAACAAGTTCGTTACCATCCACCACAAAATAAACAGGAATTATTTGAGGCGGTGATGCACGGAGCAGTGTTACGGGTGCGTCCCAAGCTTATGACAGTTTCGGTGATTATCGCAGGGTTGCTTCCGATATTTTTCACTGACGGCTTCGGTTCGGATGTTATGCGCCGCATTGCCCTGCCCATGGTGGGGGGCATGATTACCACCACTATCCTGACTTTAATTGTAATCCCAGTAGTTTATTATATATGGGAAGGGATTTATCTGATGAAAATGTGTGGATGTATTCATGTTGTTTATCAAAACAAGCGTTAATTGCCAGCGATGTAACAACAATTACCGTAAAAAAGTAGGTGTATCTTAATATGCGAATTCTGAGTGGTGGATTTATGTCTTGCATAATCTATTCCATAATTAATGCCTAGTATGTTCACCCGCACCAGATGTGAACTGATGCAGGCGGTATAAACACTTATTTCTTTTCATATTTGTGTTCGTGACCATCGCCTTCTTTATGGTCATTGTTGTCTTCTTTTTTTGCGTTTTTGTCTTTCCCTTCATGCTTACTGTGATCTTTGTGGTCACCGTCTTTGTGATCGTGTTTTTCCATTTTTTTGCCATCTTCGGCTTTATGCTCACTAGCAATAGCTGAGGTGGTAACACCCACCACCAGTGCAAGGGCAGGTGCAACAAGCATGAATTTAAGATTGGTCATAATTTTTTCCTTCTGGTTATAGAATTGAGTATTAGCCTTATTTTTTCATCTGTTTTGGAAGCGTGATCTTCTTGCCAGTAAGCTCCTCACAAATCTTCTGCGTGGCTTCAAAATATCGTACATTGGCAGGGTTCTCTGGCTTTAATCCTTGTCTAATTTCATTTAGGCATTCTTCCGCAAGAATTGTTTGTTTTTCATTTTGATTCTTTCCTGCCAATCTCTGATCCAATGCCTTAGAATAGTTGGATTCGCACGCAGAAAGACCTGTTAAGACAACAAAAGAAAGAGCTATTGATGTGGATCGCTTCATAATTACTCCTTAGAGATATTGGTTTTGTGCATTGAGTCGCAAAGTTTTCTCATACGTCCATTATGGTCGGTGTACTCACTAGAGTGTCCACCAGGAATGGGGTTGTCTGTTCTCTCAATACATGCGTAATAGGCTTCCTGCTCACGTTCTTCTCCTATTTTTCCTGCAAGGCGTTCATCAAAGGTTTGAGCCTTGAAGCAAGCAGTAAGGCTCACAGCGAGTATTGGAATAAGTAAGTATGTTTTAAGGTTCATATTATGCTCCATTGTCAGATTAAAAGTGCAGTTCGTATTCTATCTGTGCTATGACTTGACCATTTTGTGCTGCATCAGAAATACCGAAGAGATAGCCAACTCTATATTTTAATGCATCTGCGTGTTTGGTAATCCCCAGTGGAATCTTTCCATATCCAGCAGGACCAACATAGTGCTTCTGGTTGTCTAACGAACCAGTGCCTTTAAGTTCACCAAAGTCACTCTCAATCTCAAACCCTGGATTGAAGTATTTGGTGTAGTTATAGAGGCTGCTCCAAAGAAGCTTTCCTTTCAATTTTTCCTTCGGACCAGCCCCGACATTCTTTTCTGCGACGATGTTCAAAATATGCGATGTGCCTTGCAAATCTTTTGCAAGAAGGATGCGTCCTTCAACTGTATCAGCACGATTGCTTTGTGGTGTCCATTCGTATGCAATGGATGCCCCCACGTCTACAAGGTACTCACCGCGTTCGGTAAGTTGGAAAATGTTTTCCCATTCCCATTTATCAAACCTAGTAGAGTCCTGAGATCCTTTTTTGAATTTGCTGTAAAATTCTGTCTTCCACCATTCATTGACCCCATAACCGATGGCAATTTGCTGTTTTTGCTCATTATCTTTCGTATCATTACTATCAAAGCTGCGACTTCCAAAATACTCCAGTTCTAATTCTCCTGATGTTACATAAGGAGAATATATACGCTGTGCGGCATTGGCATTGCTGCTTAAAGCTATACAATAGCAAAGTAATAGCACGCTTAAACATTGCTGGTTCTTTTTAATCATAAAATTTTCTCCTTTTAATAAAATAAAAAATCACAATTCCTCCTTTGCCAGCAGGTCGCTGGCTAGGTTGAATCGTTTGTAAATGGCAGGTAGCACCAGCAATGTCAGGATAGTTGCGGTGATGAGACCACCAATCACCACTGTCGCCAGCGGTTTTTGCACTTCTGCACCTGCACCCGTGGCAATCGCCATCGGCACGAAGCCTAAGGAAGCAACTAGTGCAGTCATCAGCACAGGGCGAAAACGGGAGAGTGCACCTTCCACGATGGCTTTGTGCGTCTCTATACCTTCACGCACTAGCTGATTGATGCTGGTAATCATCACAAGACCATTCAGCACCGCCACACCAGAGAGAGCAATCAACCCCACCGCCGCCGATATGGAGAAGGGCATCCCGCGTAACCAGAGTGTGATAATGCCACCCGTTAGTGCCAGCGGCACACCAGAGAACACCAGCAAGGCTTGTTTCACTGAACCAAGCGCAGTGAATAACAGCAGAAAAATCATGAAGAAGCAGGCAGGAACGACGATACCGAGCCGTGCTTTTGCTTCCTCAAGATTTTTGAACTGTCCACCCCATTCCAGCCAGTAACCCGCAGGGATTTGCACCTGCTTGTCTATAGTGGCTTGTGCTTCTTTCACGAACGATCCGATGTCGCGTCCGCGCACATTGGCTTGCACCACCATACGGCGTTTGCCGTTTTCGCGGCTGATCTGGTTTAGCCCGTCAGCGATTTCCAGCTTCGCCACCTGTTTCAGTGGAATATAGGCTGGACGGGTGTGCGGCTGACCACCAATACGGTCTGCCATATTGTCGTCATTCACAGGGAGCAACACGGGCAAGTTTTCCAACACCGTGAGGTCTTGCCGCATCGCGTCTGGCAAACGCACCAGAATGTCAAAACGGCGATCACCTTGAAACACCAAGCCAGCCTCGCGACCACCCACGGCAATGGAAAGCACATCCAGCACATCGCTGACATTGAGACCATAACGAGCGATGGCGTTCTTATCCAGTTTCACTTCCAGTATGGGAAGACCGCTGGTTTGCTCCATCTTCACATCCGCCGCACCATCAATGGTTTTAAGCGTTTGCACCAACTGCGAAGCGGTTTTTTCCATTGCACCGAAATCATCGCCGTAAATCTTTACGGCTACATCGGAGCGCACACCCGAAATAAGCTCGTTAAAGCGCATCTGAATCGGCTGGGTGAACTCGTAATTGTTTCCTGGAACATCGGATACGGCTTTGTTGATTTTACTCAACACTTCATTTTTAGTAGCCTTGGAATCAGGCCACTGGTCTTTGTCTTTCAAAATGATGAAAGTATCGGACACATTGGGCGGCATCGGGTCAGAAGCCATTTCCGCTGTACCAGTTTTTGCGAATACAAACTTTACCTCTGGCAAGGCACTTACCGCTTTTTCCACTGCAAACTGCAATTCTTGTGATTGTGTGAGTGAGGTGGAAGGAATCCGCATTGCGTGCATAGCAATGTCCTTTTCGTCGAGCGTTGGGATGAACTCTTGACCCATCGTGGAGAACAACACCAATGATAACACAAAACCACCAGCAGCAGCACTTATTACTTTCATAGGTGCATTGAGTGCCCAATGTAATGCTGGTTCATACCAGCCTTTGGTTTTGTGAATGATGCGGCTTTCTTTTTCCTCAACTTTTCCTTTCACGAAAATGGCAAGCATGGCAGGCACAAAGGTAAGCGACAGCACGAAGGCGGCAATCAGCGCAAAAATCACCGTCATTGCCATAGGCTCAAACATCTTTCCTTCCACGCCACTAAATGTCAACAACGGGATATAAACCATGATGATGATCGCCTGACCGAATACGGAAGGCTGGATCATCTCACGGCTGGCGACCATCACTTCATGCAGGCGTTCTTGCAGGGTGAGTATTCGCCCTTCATGGTGCTGGCGATGTGCCAAGCGGCTCAGGCAGTTTTCGGTGATAATCACCGCACCATCAACAATTAGCCCGAAATCAAGTGCACCTAGGCTCATAAGGTTGCCACTGATACCCGCACGAATCATCCCCATGCTGGTCATCAGCATGGAAAGCGGGATCACTAGCGCGGTAATAAGTGCAGCACGGAAATTGCCGAGCAGCAAAAACAGAATTATGATAACGAGCAATGCACCCTCAGCTAAGTTCTTTTGCACCGTGCTAATTGTACTATCCACTAGTTTTGTACGGTTCAGCACTGTTTTGGCGTGGATGCCTTCGGGTAGTGATTTGTTAATTTTAGTAATTTTTTCATCTACAGCTTGCGACACTGTGCGACTATTTTCACCTATAAGCATCAGTGCCGTGCCAACGACTACTTCATTACCATTTTCCGAGGCAGAGCCAGTGCGTAGTTCTTTGCCAATTCCCACAGTAGCAATATCTTTCAGATAAATCGTTACGCCGCCACGATTCGCCACCACGATATTGCCGATTTGCTCGGCATTCTCAATGCGACCATCTGCACGCACCACATAGGCTTCACCGCTGCGCTCTATGTACCCTGCACCGATGCTGGTGTTATTGCGTTCTAATACATTCACCACATCCGAGAAGCTCAGACCAAGTGCCACCAGCTTTTCAGGATTCGGCTGCACATGGTATTGCTTCACATAGCCACCAATCGCATCAACGCCTGCCACACCTTTCACGCCTTTTAGCTGAGGGCGAATAATCCAGTCCTGCACCGTGCGGAGGTAGGAAGCCTGTTCTATGTTGGTTGTTAGCCGTTGTCCTTCAGGCGTGAGGTAGCTTCCATCGGATTGCCAGCCCGCTTTGCCATCCTTAATCTCTGCACCTTTGCCTTGCGGGTGTTCATATTCCACCGTCCACATATAAATCTCGCCAAGACCAGTCGAAATTGCACCCATCTTCGGGTCAACACCTTCGGGCAGGCTTTCTTTTGCTTCGGCAATGCGTTCATTCACTTGAGCACGGGCGAAATAAATGTCCACATTATCACGAAACACGGCGGTGACTTGAGAGAATCCGTTACGCGAAACCGAGCGTGTATATTCAAGCCCAAGAATCCCAGCCAGCGCAGTTTCTACGGGGAATGTTACCTGCTTTTCCACTTCCATCGGAGAGAAAGCAGTTGCTACTGTATTAATCTGCACCTGATTATTGGTGATGTCTGGCACAGCATCAATCGGCAGATTTTTAAGCGAGTACAACCCAAACACCGCCATCGCCAAGGTGAGCAGCACGATCAGGTATCGGTGGTGGAGGGAAAACCCTAAAATACGTTCAATCATGGCAAAGCCCCTTAGATTCTAGTGTTCATGTTCTGCACCAGCTTTGCCGATGTCGGCTTTTACCACGAAGCTGTTTTTAGCGACATAGCGTTGCCCTGCATTCAGGCCGCTTTTGATTTCCGTCCATTCAGAATCGCTCATGCCTGTTTCAACGGGGTGGGCTTTGTAAGTGCCACCTTCCTCCTGAACGAACACCACGGTGTTGCCCTCCATGCGCTGGACGGCTTCGGTTTTGACAGCAAGCGGAGCTTCCTTCTCGGATAACACTACATCGGCACGGATATTCATACCCGAACGCCAGTGATTATCAGCATTCTCAATTACCGCACGTGCTACCACCGTCTGGCTGGAAGCTTCGGCAGTGGGTAGCACTAATGTGATAATGGATTCAGAGGTCAAATCATCATCAAGACATTTAATATGCACTTTTTGACCAGCTTTGAGCTTTTCTCCATCTTTAGAGAAGATAAACAATTCTGCCCATAGTTTGCTTAAGTTGCTCACTACAAATAATGGCTCTTCGCTGGAAAGTTGACCGATGTTTGCATTACGGGTGATAATTGTTCCAGAAACAGGTGCTTTTACTGCATAAACTTGCAAGCTATCATTGCTTTCAATCGTTGCCAGTATATCTCCAGCATTAACTTTTTCACTAGGTTCTCTCAATACACTTTTAATAATGCCAGGAAACCGTGCTTTTACCTGAGCAGTTGTATTTTGGTTAAGTGTAACTCGACCACTCACTGCAATCGTTTCTTGCACCATTGAGCTACCAACTTCCAATATCTCAATGTTCAGATTCTTAACAGCGTTATCGCTAATTTTGCTTTCTTCCGCATGACCTCCTTCTTCGCTTCCATGCCCATGTTCATCGGCTTTACCTTGTTCATCAGCAGCAGGCTTTTCTTCTGCATGACCTTGTCCATGCTCATCGCCATGTGCGTGTTCACCACCTTCGGTATGGTCATTCTTATGGTTTTCGCCGTGGCCATGATTTTCAGCAGTCACAGATTCATCTTTACCAATAGTAAAATGATAGGCACTGTAGCCAACTGCTAGCCCTGCGAGTAAAATGATAAGTTTACGTTTACTCAGCATTGATAGCTCCTTTGTTTTGTATTTTTGGCAAGTGCATAGCACTCAGGCGTTCCACCTGTGCTTTAGATATATAAAATTCTTTAAGTGCAGTAATATGCTGTTGCTTCACCACGAACAGACCGCGCTGTGCATCCAGCACTTCAAGGTAAGGAAAACGACCTGCGTTATAGCCTTCTCTAGACAGGCGAAAAGCCTTATCTGCCGATGGTAGCACTTCATGCTTGAGTGTTTCCGCACGCAGATAAGCATTTCCCATCTGCTGTTCCGCACGAACCAGATCTGCGTTGATTGTAAGTGTTGCGTTGCGGTTTTCAAACTCGGTGCGGCTTATTTCGTTACGGACCTTTTCAATATTGCCACGATTGGCATTGAACACGGGGATAGGTAACGATACTCCCACCACAAACGCCTGTTCGCCATTATTGCGGAAGTCGCGCACACCAACACTCAGGCGTGGGTCAGGAATGGTGTTCGCTTCCTCCAAATCCAACCGTGCCTTGGATTGTTCCAATGAAGTATTGAGCTTCATAAGGCTGGGATTGTTTTTTATCTTTTCTTCTATGTCAACAATGTCTGGCTTGGTGGCTGCATAGAATGCATTTCTATCAAGTGCAAACATCAGCTTTTCATCACCAAGCAATGTGGCAAGCTTCTTTCGGGTAATCTCACGCTCACGCATTGCTGTATCTAGTGCAATGGTAGCAGTTGAGCGTTCCACTTCCGCACGGCTTTTCTGTATTAGCGGTGCGGCGGCAGCTCCCACACGGACGCTTACCGACTTTAATACATCCTCAGCCAATCCTTTTTGTTCGGTAGCTAGGTACACATTTTCTTCCGCCGCCACTGCTTCCGTATAGGCTGTCGTCACATCGCAGATGACATCTAGCATAGTGGCTTGCTCATCTAGCGAGGCGATCTCCAATCCTTTGCCAGCAATATTCTCCCGTGCTGAAATCTTCCCGCCGATGGTGATTTCCTGAGTAACTCCATAAGTTACTTCCGCTGAATCAAAACCTTTATATGTGCCTTTTCCAGCTACATTTTCCGCCTGTACACCTATTTCTGGATTCACCCATGCGGTGGATTGATGAAGCTCTCCCTTCGCAGCAGCAACGCCACTATTGGATGCTTTCAGTCGTGGCGATTCAGAAAGTGCCTTTATAATAGCATTTTCCAGTGTGAGGACAGAAACCCCACTTTCTGCATTTTTTTCTTTGATTGATTTCGTTGATGTTGATAAGGACTGTTGTGGGGCAAGTAATGTTTCTTTTGTATCTAATAATTCCTTGGAATATGAGACATTGCTGGTTAAGAAACCAGCACAAAATAACCCAAAGATAAAATAACGCATTTCTAAAATCCTATTGCTATGGTGAGAAGAAATAATCCATTTTGCTTGGACGAAGAAAAAATGCTCAGCCCTCAAAATTAATTTCCAGTACATAAAAAAAGAGGGCGATCAAAAAATGACCGACCTCTTTCCATTAAAAGGAAATAAATTGAATTATTTATTGAAGTGGCTATAGCTACGGGCAGCCATGCGCTGTGCTGGAGTAGCATTAAACACATAGTCAGCCTCATTCGCACCAGCAGCAGTTTTGCCAGTAGAAGGCTTATTTTTGAAATAGGAGGCACTGCTTGCAGCCATACGCTGTGCTGGGGTAGCTATAAAATTATAGTCAGGATTTTGAGCGACGGGCTGACCAGAATCTTTCACGCCTTTGGCTTGGAAATATTCCATATTTTCGCGTGCGATACGCTGACTGTGCTGGCTGCTACCAGCAAATGCTGCGTGGCTGCTTGTTACGGTGAGTGCTACAACGATGGCGATTGTCATTTTATTCATAAAATACTCCATTATATGGTTAATTAAAACAGTCCTGCACCCACTAGGGCAACATTGCCTATTAGACGCATCACAAAACCATATCCCTCAAAAAAATTATTGCCTAATCTTAAATTTATTAGAATCAATTGGTTGCCCCATAGATGCATTTGAGAAATTTATACGGGTTTTTTGCTTATTTGCATCTGTAACTACCAAGTTAAGCAGTGCAAGGTGCTTCTCTGAAAATTCTAAAGTTAGCTCGCCATTTTCAGATTGTGCGGCTTGTGTGATCGTCAGTCTAATAATACCCGCTTCTTTGGTTAACTGCTTAACATCTATGTTGTCATTAAAGTGAATTTTATCACGCAACAAAATTCCAGCGGGTGTATCGTCAACTGGAATATAACTTGTTTGTGCTAATTCACGGTCAAAATAAATCATTGTTCCGCCATTAGCAACCATCAGAATTGGAGTGGGCAGATCATATTCCCAGCGCATTTTGCTAGGGCGTTCAAGATAAAACTTCCCAGTTGATAGTGAGCCATCTGGTGCGACTTGTGTAAAATCTGATACTACGGTCGTCAAAGTGTTTAAATAATTTTCTATGCGCTGAAGAGTTCCTGTTTCAGCGTATGCACAAAAAGGATTGAAAAAGAACAATAGTAGAATAAGTGATAGGCGCATGATTTGTTTTTAGTTTTTAGTTTTTAGTTTTAATGTTATTAGACGCAGAAAATTGCATAACCCCTCAAAAATAAATATCTGGATTTTTTCTCGCAAATCAGTCTTTTTAGTAGCTAACATAGAGGCGTATATTTTTCCACCATTACACATCAAGGAGATATTATGAAATTTTCACAAAAAATATTATTATTAACAGTGTTGCCGTTGTTAGCACCTATGGGTGCAATGGCTGAAGATGCCAAACCCATTGCGACAAAAAAACCAGCCGTTATTGCTAAACCCGAAGCGAAAGCAGAACCAGAAAGTGCTTACGGTTTTGTAGGTAAATTCACTGGCAATGTTGGATTCACATCAGATTATGTATTCCGTGGCATATCACAAACCAGAGAAGGTCCAGCTCTGCAAGGCGGTGTTGACTATGTTCATCCAAGCGGTTTCTATGTTGGTGTATGGGGTTCAAACATAGACTTCAACGATACGGATCGTGCTGATCTGGAAGTTGATGGATACGGTGGATATAGCTACAGCATAGACCAATGGACATTAGATGGTCGTTTCACCTATTACGCTTATCCTGGTGCTAAAGTTGCACTTGATTATGATTATTACGAAATAGGCGGTAGCGTGACTTATGATTTTGGTATCCCTAAACTGACTGGCTCCGTGAACTATTCACCAGATTATTTCGGGGAATCAGGTAATGCAGTTTATTACTCACTATCCACGAAGATTCCGTTAGTACATGGATTCGGTCTAAATGGTAAAATCGGTCATCAATCCATTGATGATGATGTGCGCTTTGGTTATCCTAGTTACACTGACTGGTCGGCTGGTGTAACCTATGACTGGCGTGGCTTCACTGTGGGTTTGCAGTATGTTGATACTAACATAGACAAGAGTCGCTGTGCTGATGGTTGCGATGCTAAAGGTATCGCTTCTCTAACTTACGCATTCTAAGCTCTACAAACGACAAAAGGCAGGGCGTTTGTTTGCCCTGCCTTTTTTGTGCCTGCTTTCAGCGTTTATTGATGGGTTTCAGCATACGATCTGCCAATATCTTCCGTGCGCGATATACACGGGTTTCAATGGTCTTTGCGTTTGTGCTAAGTAATTTTGCACATTCTTCCTGTGATTGTTCTTCTACTGCGAATGCAATCAATGCTGCTTTGAGTTTTTCTGGTAGGCGATGAATTTCATCTTGTAATTTTTCCAGCGTATGCTTTGCAGCAACCACATCTTCTGGAGAGGCATCCTGAGAAATTAAAGCGGCACTGTTGGCAAGTATTTCATTGTCAATAGAGATAAACCTATGTCCACCTTTTCGAGCATGGTCTTTGCATTTGTTAATAGCAATTTTGAACAGCCATGTATTAAATTGGCTTTCAAAGCGGAAACTTGCTGCGTTAAAATAAACTTTGACAAATGTTTCCTGCACCAGATCATCAACGATGCTTTCATCACCCGTGTAAAATTGTATAAAACGAGCCAATTTCTGCTGATAACGCTCCATAAGAATGTCTAAGGCTTTGCGTTCTCCGCACTGAAGCTGGCGTATGAGAGCTTCATCACTTAAATCGGACATTGGCATCCCGTCTATTCGTGCTGCGACAGAGCGTGAATGGCAACTTGGTTCATGATCTGTATTTGCTCTGGTGTCATAGTAGGTTGCATCTCAAAGAAATGTTTGAGCGTTACCTCCTTTAGTTCCGCCTGTAATTTTTCAACATACTCTGATGCCTTCTGCACCTTGATTGAATATTGTTTTTCTTCCACCAGAACTTTTGCTAACTCCTGATTAGCAAGTTTAATTTTAGAGATTAGAGCAGAGCGATCATGCACATATTTTTGCTCCACCAGCTCAAGTTTCTTATGTTGCTCTTGTGTTAAGTTAAGCTGTGCCTTCAACCACTCATCGGGGTTGGTATGATAACGACCAGCAGGAAATATCCATATATTACTGACCCAGCAGGTAATAAAGGCAATCAGTGCGACTAAGATAGTTGAACGCAGGTCTTTGTAAATTCGTTTCATTGGCTACCTAATTGTGCGATGCTAAAGGGGTGAACATAAGATGATGAATAAATATCCAACCCAAGTGCTTTAGCAGAAATAGATGAATTAGCAGATATGTTTTCTGGAGCAGTAAATCCCAGACCAATACCTAAAAAGACCATAATCGCAGCAGTGACAAGTTGGCGACGCGGTGCAAGCACCATATATAAAATTTGCTCAAACCAGTTTTCAGGACTTTCATTCGATTCGGCAATACGAATCCTGCGCCATACATCCTGTTTAAGGGATGTAGTGGTCTGAATGTGTACGGGCTGGCGGAAAAAGACTGTCAGCCACTCGTCCAATAAATGCTTATTAGACATAATAATCCTCCAAGACATGATGCACTGTTCTTGAACTTAGACGCACCAAATAGTTGTTTCCCTCAGTTAGTAGTTAATTAATACCACAAATGTGCCAACAATGTCATCGCAAAAAGTGGTGTGTCAATATAATGCATGATGAAACTATTAATAAACAATATATTAAGCAAGATTATATGTTTTTGAATATAGTTTTGCTACATCAGCCATTTGAATGGTGGGGTTGGTATCCAGCATGGCAATCATATGCTCACCCACATCACTTCCAGTAGCGGCCTCAACGCCCACATTAACCGCTGAAACGATGAATCCTATAGGCCCTCCCAACAATGTGCCGCCTACTATGCGCGAAGCTGGAGAAATATCGTCACCAGTTATCGCCCTATAAATTGTAGAGACAATGGGTAATTGCTGAAATGGATTTATAATATCCAGCAAGTCACCGAAGGTAAATCCATCCTCACCCCATATACATTTTTCACCATCTTGTGATGACAAATTATTTTCCACACGCACACTATCAAGTGCTGTTGGATAGTATGAAGATATAGAATCAATGGACATACCCTATGATGAAGCAAGAAACATACCAAACAATCAAATTAATAACTCAAATAAAAATTCATTTCTGAGTTTCTCCTTTTCACCAACCCCTTTTGTTTTCTGCCACCAGCCCAGACCCATTTCATGAATTCGGCGGGAACGGCGGAATGTTCGCCTCGGTTGACTTTTCGCCGTAAAGTTGAGCGTTGCAACGCTCCACCACCAAGATTGAAGGTAAAAGAAACCAGAGCATCAAACTGCCCGTCGGTTAGTGGCACATTGATTAGGCGGAGGACGACTTGCTCGGCTTTTTGCACATCGGTTTTTAGCAAATCAAGAGCTTCTAGTTCGTCTATGCCATCAAGGAATCGTTCTTTGTTGGATTCGGTGATTAGGTGGCCGTAGCCGATGGTTGGGTAACCAGCGGGGCAGAGGTAAATTATGGGCGAAAATCCCTCAAAACGGCAAATTAAGTCCAGCCCATCTTGGGTTATGTGCCTCATTTCCCACCCCGCAGCTTACTCATTGCCCGTTGCCCAAAGTAAAAACTGATAATGCCAGCGAAGATGGCTTGGTCTTCTTCCGTCCATAGCAGCCACGGCAGGTTGGCAGAAAACTGCATGGCTTTAACCGTCGCATAGAGAACGAAAAAACTATAGGCAATGACGGGGCGAACTGTGCCGTTGAGAGCATCAACCCAAGTAATGCCTGTGGTGTAGGTTTTATAAAGGGCGGAGCTTTCGGCGATGTCGGCATTGACTTGGATTTCCTCCAACCGCTGCGATGCTCCTTGTTTTTGTTGCTCCATCTGCATTTGTAGGATGGTGATTTCGTGTTTTCTGTCTTGTGCATCACGGAACAGTTTTATCAGATCGGGAAATGCTGCCGAGATGAAGCCCAGCAAAGAACCAAGTAATGTAATCATGTTTCTATTCCTTTCATTATTTCCAAGTTAGGTGACCAGCTGCAAAACTTAAGAAGGCGACCACGCCCGTCCATATTCCGCCGATAATTAGCAGTGTTCGCAGGCTGCCCCTTCCTTGATTGGCAAGAGCAGTGAGGATTTTTACTTCCTCAGTCAGCACATCCACGGTTTTGGTAAGGCACTCAATTTGGGTGTTCATAACGGCAAGCTGTGAACGCAAATCTTTTTCTTCTTGTGGGGGCATTTTTTGTTCTCCTTAATTTTAGGCATAAAAAAACCGCCTCGGAAGGCGGTTAGATTGAGTAAGAAAAATTCTACACAAACAGCAGGCTTCTATAGGCTTGCCCGATGCTGGAAGGTATCATGTAGGCGAATGATTTCTTATCAGTTCCATCGGCATATACATTCAGCCCAACTCGGTTGCCTGCGGTGACGGTGCTGGCAATTTGCGGTATGCGTTTGAAGGGTTTTAGGGAATGGCTGGCGACATCAAACATATACATAGAGCATTGAAAATTTAGTAGCTGCGTGCCAGCGATGATTGCCCGATTGCTCACGGGGTCATATTCTATGCCAGCTGATGCACCGAAAGTCGCAAGCCCTGCATTGTCGTAAGCAACTGCACCAGCCCATAAACCCGTTGCACCACCTGCAATATCCAACATATCCAGCGTATTTACCGAACCACCACGGAAACTATAGATATTGGAATAGCGGAAATTTTTATCAGCATCCTGCTTGCCACTAAAGGGGTGGAAGCTCACGCAACCTGCACCAATGGCAGCAGGGCGGGCAGCGTAGGTGGTGGTGTCCCAAGAGTTGGCGAGCCAGTCGTAACGATAAGTTGCTGTGCCTGCACTTGACCAGAGGATAATATCGTTGTTGTTTTCTATTGTAAATTTTGCGGTTGCACTTGGTGTTATTGTCCACGCTGGCACAGTATAAACTGGCGAAACCCCAGCCGTGTGCGAAGAAATCCTGCGTCTTTGCCCAACGGCGGTTGGGTTTGCGGTGTCTTCTACCACTCTAATCTGAAAATTGCGGTATTCATTGGCAAGCACGCTCGCATCACCACCAGTTGCCTGTCCTGTGAGGCTAGTTGCACTGCTGGCGGTGGCAATCAAAGTGCCAAAATATCCGCCAACTTCGCCAGCAACATTTGCACCACCAGCACCAATCAGCGGCGTGTGCAGCTCATCCATAGATAAAATACTGGAATCAGTAGCGATGGTGGCGGGTAAATTGGTGGTGGCGAGTGAAGCTAAATATGAGGTGGTGCAAAGGTCAAATGCTTTCCACACACCAGCAGCTAGCACCCCCGCCGAAAGCAGATAAACACGCCCCGTCAAAAATTCATAAGCCGAGCCAGCAAGTGGCGTGAAGCCAAAAGCACTATCCACAGTGATGGTGGGAGTTGTGCCAGCCGTATTGCTGATAATAGTTCGCTCAGCAATTTTGCCCGATGCACCAGCGGCATTATCAATAATGCGGATGCGTTGCCCAACCAACTGATTAGCCGAAACTGTGGCGGGCAATGCTGTAGTCAAAGTAATTTTGTTAGTGGTTGCACCTGCGGCAATTGTTCCCCTCGGGCCGTGTGATGGGGCAAACACAATTGCTGCCCCCGCACCGAATGTTCCAGTCAGTGCAGGAGATGCCAGTTGCAGCCACTCATTAAACACCGAGTTATATTGCATCAAAATTGTGGAAGCCTGTAAAAACCACAAATTTGGATTGTTATATTGGCTGGCTCGCAGATCAGAGGCGATGCAGCTGCCCGCCACCCCCGTAACCGCAGCATTGGCAGCAGTATAAATTAAATCCAGCGGCTCCCATACAGGCAGGTCTAGTTTTGCTTTTAGTTTTGAAAAATCGGTTGTCATAATTTTCTCCTAATTTATGCGGTTGCGAATTCCGTGTGTATAGGCTTGCCGCAATTGAGCCCAAACTAGCTCTCGGCTATCTATGTTGTTGAAACTGGCGAGATTGCTAACAGTTGAGCAAGTGGTGACAGTGGTCACGGTCGTAACTGCATTCAGGCTAGAATTTGTATCAAAAACCATTCGCAGAGCTTTGCCCGTGGAAAGTGGCACGAGCCATTCGGGGCGTGCGGTCGCTCGCCAAATCTGGTCAAGCAATGCCAACATGCGATTAAAAAAGCCACCAGCTGGCGGGCTATAGATTATTTGCAAAACATCACTGCTTTGCATGGTGCTAGTATCATAATTTAGGGTAAGAACATTGCCAATCAGCACTCCGCCTTTGGTTTGCTCATTAAACTGGTATATAATCGCCCCTCGGTTGAGGTTGGTGATTAACTGCAAGCCCTCAATTTTTATGTCAGCATTGTCTAAAAAAGTGATTTCCTTAGTCAAAGGATTGAACGAGTATTTATCAATAATGATTTGTTGAGTCATATTACCAGCTCCATGGTCCGTGTGGTTTTAGATATTGTATAGTGGTGCGGATTATTCCGCCCGTGAAATTTCCGCCGTTGGCAGTGAGGCGAATGGCGGTGTTGGCATAATAAGCCAGCGGGCTGGTGATGCCGATATTGCTTGAATCTAAACCAGCCCCGATAAAATTTCCGTAGCGTGCAGTGTCGCCAACTACACCAACGCCAAATGAGGTTGCCCCAGTGATGGCAGTTAAAACCCGCGCATTTACGGCTAGAACAATGGCACGGTCGGGAATTTGGATTGTGGTGTCTTTGAATGCACCGCTACTGACAGTCACATCCTCAGTTTTATGTTCAATCCGTAAATACTCGCCTGTTTCTTTGAGTAGCAAGCCCTCCGAAACCCAACTCGCACCATCATAAATGACATATTCGTCTGTGGTTTCATTCCACAATCGCAGGCGTTTGAATGGGGAAACAAAAAACCAGCCACTGCCATCATATTGAGCAATCTGGTTATTTTTTCCAACCCACGCCCCCGTCGGTGAAGTTCCCACCACCCAACACTGCCCAGCGGTGGGGCTGGCTGGTGGAGTATTCAATCCCACATCCTGTGCCACCGCTTGAATCAGCACATCAAGGATATTGAGAGCATCGTTGTGGGTAACTTCTTTTTGCGACTGCGATTGCAGGATGTAAGGCAGCAGTAATCGTCCCGTAGTATTCGGCATGTTTTTCTCCTTTTTGACTAAAATCAATTTACTTGCATAAAAACTAATTATATAAAAAGGCGTTCATGTATTGATATGTGAACGCTCAACCCTTAACCTATGGAGTTAGTTATGAACACGACGCTTAAACTATTATTATTCTCCACCATGCTTGCGTTGCCGATTGCCGCAAATGCTGCTGACAAATCCTCTGCTGAGACCAGCACCGAAAAAACCTCTGCAAAAGCTGAGCAAGCGGCACCTGATGTTGCTAAATTTGACAAGCAACTGGCGGAAGCCCAAAAGAATATGCAGAAAATGCAAGAGCAGATGACCAAAATCAACCAGACCCAAGACCCACAAGAACGCCAAAAATTGATTAACGAGCACTGGGCGACCATGCAAAGTACAATGCCTATGATGCAGGATATGATGGGTTGTTGTATGGGCGGCATGATGATGGGCGGTGGTCACATGATGAATGGCATGATGGGCGGTGGTCACATGATGGGGTGGAACAATATGAGCGGATACTACTCCAAGCTCACCCCTGAACAAATGAAGCAACGCCAATACATGATGGATCAATATATGGGCATGCAAAACATGATGATGGACAACATGATGCAACATCAAAACTGGATGATGCAACCAAGCAAATAAAGTCTTTCATTATGAAACAAAATCTTCACGCACAAAAAATTACTGATGCCAAACTTCAGGAACTTGCTGAGGTTATGAAGTTGCTCGGTGATTTTAACCGTTTGAGGATAGCGGTTGCTTGTTTAGAAAATCCTGTCTGTGTTAGCGATATTGTGAAGCAGACAGGGCTTTCTCAATCTCTCGTAAGTCATCATTTGCGCTTGATGCGTACCGCTAGGTTGTTGAAGTCCGAGCGTAACGGCAGACAAATTCTTTATGTTGTTAACGATGAGCATATTCACTGCGTATTGGTGGATATGATAGACCATGTCTTGGAAATATAGGAGATAAAACAATGAGTTATTATTTTTCAAAAACATTATCTGTTCCCTTTGAGGAAGCCGTCCGCCTTACAACCGCAATGTTGAAACCGGCAGGGTTTGGCATCATCACTGAAATTGATGTTAAAGATACGCTTAAGAAGAAAATCAATGTAGATTTTCGCAATTATCGCATCTTAGGAGCATGCAACCCAACCCTTGCCTATGAAGCTTTACAATTAGAAGATAAAGTAGGGACAATGCTTCCTTGTAATGTTGTTGTGCAGGAAATTACGCCTGATAAAACCGAAGTTGCCACCATTGACCCCGTGGCTTCCATGCAAGCAATAGATAATCCACGCCTAAAACAGGCCGCTGAGCAAGTTCAAGCAAAACTTCGCAAGGTTATTGAAAGCCTATGAAAAAACGCACTACAGAAAGCACCGCACAACTCAAGGAAACAATTTACCTCATTCAGAAGATGGACTGTCCGACTGAGGAAAAACTCATTCGCAACAAGCTGGAATCTATAGCAGGAATTAAAGAATTACACTTTAATCTGATACAGCGTGAGCTTACAGTACGGCATCAGCTGGATGATGATAAAGTAATTGAGGCGGCTTTACAAAAACTAGATATGGAGCCAAAACTCAAAGATGAACATTGTAATAGTTGTAGTAACCACACGGTATCTGCTGTAAGTGCTAATACAAAGCTCTTGGTTAGTATCTCTGGTATAGCAGCACTCATTGCAGAAGTTAGCAGTTTAGTGGGGGCTAATGAAAAATCCCCACTTGTCATTATATTTGCTCTTCTTGCTATAATTACTGGTGGTACGCAGACAGCGAAGAAGGGCTGGATTGCCATCAAGACATTTACGCTTAATATCAATTTTCTAATGACGGTGGCGGTAACTGGTGCAGTAGCAATCGGTGAATGGCCAGAAGCTGCAATGGTTACATTTTTATTTGCTCTTGCCGAGCTGATAGAGGTGTATTCGCTAGACCGAGTTCGTAACGCCATTCGCAATCTTATGGAAATGACGCCTGAATCAGCAACAGTAAAACAAGCTGATGGTAGCTGGAAAACAACGGCGGTTGGCGATGTGTTGTTAAAATCCGTGGTGCATGTAAAACCAGGTGAGTATATCCCACTTGATGGTAAAATTATCAACGGTCAGTCCACTGTCAACCAAGCTCCAATCACTGGCGAGAGTATGCCAGTGGAAAAAAAGATTGGCGATACAGTATTCGCAGGCACTATCAATGAGCTAGGCTCTTTTGAGTTTTTAGTAACAGCTAATCAAGGTAATACAACTCTGGCACGCATCATTCGTTCGGTGCAAGCAGCTCAAGGCACGCGAGCTTTAACACAACGCTTCGTTGATAGGTTTTCCAGCTATTACACCCCAGCGATAGTAATTCTGGCTGTGCTGATTGCTATCGTGCCACCATTTGTTTTTGGTGCCGAGTTCATGCCATGGTTTTACAGAGCATTGGTTACTATAGTTATTGCTTGTCCTTGTGCATTGGTGGTTTCTACTCCCATTACAATAGTCAGCGGTTTGGCTGCCGCTGCACGACATGGCATCTTAATCAAGGGTGGTGTTTATCTGGAGGAAGGACATAAACTAAAAGCATTGGCAGTAGATAAAACGGGAACGCTCACGCACGGAAAACCAGTTATAACCGATATTAAAGAACTGAACCATATATCACCAGAAAAGGCACTGCAACTTGCCGCAAGCCTAGATGCACATTCAGAACATCCCATTGCCCATGCTATTGTAAGTAAGGCGAATATGGATAAACCATTTTCTGTCAGTAATTTTGAATCTATTACTGGGCGTGGGGTCAAAGGTGTTATAGACAGCACTCTTTATTATCTTGGCAATCATCGGTTAATTGAGGAGCTGAATATATGTAGCAATCATGTTGAATCAGTGTTGTTACCTATAGAAAAACAGGGCAAGACGGCAATAGTGCTGGCAACTTCTGAGCAAGCATTATGCGTTTTTGCCGTAGCCGATACAGTGCGTGAATCTAGCGTGCAGGCCATAAAGGATATACAAGCACAGGGAGTTCACTGTATTTTGCTAACAGGTGACAACCAAAACATTGCTAATGCCATAGCTACAGAAGTTGGCATTAAGGATGTACAAGGCGACATGTTGCCAGAAGATAAGCTGAGAGCAATAGATGAATTGCGTCAGCGTTATGGTGTAGTTGGCATGGTAGGTGATGGCATCAATGATGCACCAGCACTAGCGAAATCCTCCATAGGTTTTGCCATGGGTGCAGCAGGAACGGACACAGCTCTGGAAACCGCAGATGTAGCCCTGATGGATGACGATTTGCGACACATTCCATTTTTTATTACCATTAGCCGCCAAACCAACAATATTCTGAAGCAAAACATTACATTTGCAATCGGCATCAAGGCATTATTCCTTGCACTTAATTTTGCAGGTTTTGCAACGCTGTGGATGGCAGTGTTTGCCGATATGGGGGCAAGCCTGTTGGTGATATTCAACGGTCTGCGTCTGCTCAAATTCAAAAATTAGGCATTACATGATAAAAATTCTAATTCTCTGTACTGGTAATTCCTGCCGTAGCATCATGGCAGAGGGGTTGTTTAATCATCTTGGTATTGGGCGGGTGCAAGCGTTTAGTGCAGGTAGTTTTCCGACTGGCACTGTGCATCCGTTAAGCCTTGCCACCTTAAAATGCCATGGTATTTCTGACCAATTTTATCGCAGCAAATCTTGGGATGAATTCAAAAACCTGCCGTTAGATATTTTGATTACTGTTTGCGATAATGCCACTGGCGAAACTTGCCCGATTTTTCCAAACAGCCCGATAAAGGCACATTGGGGAGTTCCAGACCCCGCAAATTTTGCAGGAACGCCAGCCGAAATTGAAGCCGAATTTAACCGCATATTTGCCATGCTGGAAAAACGCATAAAAACCTTGCTGCGATTTCCGATTGAGGAAATGGGCAAAGATGAACTCACACAAAAACTTAATGAAATAGGTGCATTATGACAAATTCTCCCCTTGGCTTTTTCGAACACTACCTTTCTGTTTGGGTGGCTTTAAGCATTATTGCTGGCGTTGGCTTGGGGCATTTTATGCCATCTGTGTTTCAAACAATTTCCCAGCTTCAATATGCCAATGTTAATTTCATTGTGGCGGTTTTGATTTGGGTGATGATTTACCCAATGATGGTAAATGTGGATTTTTCTACCATCAGTGAAGTACGCAGGAAGCCCAAAGGGTTGCTGATTACCTTTTTTATTAACTGGTTCGTTAAACCCTTCAGCATGGCTGCACTCGGTGTGTTGTTCCTCCAGCATGTGTTTGCACCATTTATTCCCGCCGCAGATGCTAAACAATATATCGCAGGGCTTATCCTGCTTGGCACTGCTCCTTGTACTGCGATGGTGTTTGTGTGGAGTCGTCTGGTAAACGGCAACGCCAACTACACGCTGGTTCAGGTGTCGGTTAATGATCTTGTAATGATATTCGCCTATGCACCCATTGCTGCACTACTGCTTGGCATTTCCGACATTACCGTACCGTGGGAAACGCTACTACTATCTGTGGTACTATATGTCATCATCCCGATTGTGGCAGGATATATCACCCGCAAACGCCTGTTTTCTAAAAGCGAAACCCGTCTTACCTCCTTTCTTGAACACTTAAAGCCATATTCCGTGCTTGGACTGCTTACAACCGTTGTGTTATTGTTTGGCTTTCAGGCAGAAACTTTGCTGCAAAAGCCGCTGGTGATTTGCATGATTGCTGTTCCTATCCTACTGCAAAGTGTGCTGATGTTTGCACTTACTTATGTGTGGATGTGCCGTGCATGTATCCCACATAATATAGCAGCACCCGCTGCCCTAATTGGTGGCTCCAACTTCTTTGAGCTTGCAGTTGCAGTTGCCATAAGCCTGTTCGGACTGAATTCTGGTGCAGCTCTGGCGACAGTGGTAGGCGTGTTGGTAGAAGTTCCAGCTATGTTGTGGCTAGTTTCTATTGCCAATAAAACCAAGCACCGCTTTGCTAAAGCGTAGCAATCCCCGCATAACCACGCCCCACCGCAGCGGAAAGCTGATAAACCCGCACCGAAACGCTGCTTTGTACTGAGCCAAAATCTGTCACCTGTTGGGCTGCGGTATATGTTGCAGTTGGCGAAGTTAAGCCAGTAATGGTGCGTTTGAGGGTTGCACCGCTCATAATCTCCACCTCGTAGCGTTCGCTTTCCTCGGAAAGTGGCACATCCACCCCATCACGCCAATCACCACCAACACGGGTGCGGCGTTTCCAATTTATGGTTAGGTCGCCACCGCTATTGCGAACGCCGACAATATGCACTGGTGCGTAAGGTTTTAAGGCTTTGGCAAAATAGATGAAATCTTGAGCAGTCGTTGCACCCAGCGTTGAGCCAATGGTTACAGGCTTGAATTTTTTACCAATTCCCCAGCCCGAGGAAGCCATCAGCTCCCGTGCCACAGCGTTGGTGAGCAGCACAAATCTTTCGCCCGCTGCATGACTAGCAACCGCCCAATCCGTCCCCAAACGCCCACGCAACAAATTAGAAAGACGGTATTTATTGGTGTCCAGCAGTGTTGCGGTTTGAAACTGGATAATTTCTTCACCAATCACACACACATTAGCACCATTTAGCACCGCAATATCAGTAACGCTTTGCAACTGCCCAAAGGTTAGCAAAACATCAATGATTGTGCTTCTATCCCAACCGTAAATCGTGCCAGCTGGGATTATATTCAGCACTGCACCAATGGTGGCTTGAGCGGTGAGCGTTTGCATGAGAGCATAATTTGCCCCGCCATCATCTGAGCGATAAACTGCTGAACCCGCCCAACCATCGCCAAGCCCCACCACACCATAACGCAAATATGCGTCAGTGGCTGCATCAGTTGGAAAGGCTGGTAAATCTAGCAGTTCTAGCCGAGTGGCGGAAATGCTGGCTGGCATTTGCAAATTTGGTGTGCCAGTGCCAGCGGGGTTATAAAAATCGTAGGAAGAAATATCTTCTGCCACTGCGGTGATTTCCTGCACCCCATTACGCACCAGTTTGGTGGAATTCACCCGCATGAGGTAGGCTGCACCATCCTTGGTTACAGTGATTACATCGGTTGGTTCAAGAAGTGCATATTTTGGTGGCACGGTGAACTGATAATTTACCCGCCCCACCCACGCATTATAAAGGGTAACATCTGCCACCACCTTTGCTTCTTGATCCGAAAGCACGATTGGTAAATTGACAGTGGCATAATCCACAGCTTTTACGGTTTGGCGTTGTGATGACTGTGTTCCTGCCTGATAATCGGCGATACGATTGAGATAGATTACATCCACCTGCCGAGGAAGTTCCAACTCCTGCGTGCGGGTGATGGTGAGGGCATCGCTGCTGCTATCTTGCACCACCAGTTCAGAAAAATCTATGGTGGTGCTGGAAACTTTCCCGCGCTTGATGAATTTTAGCAAGCCATCCGATTCTACGCAGTCAAAGAAATATGCGGTTGCTAGCTGTTCAAGGCAAGAGCGAACGCTCTGGCGGTTGGTGATGACAAAGCCCGATACAATATCAGTGAGGCGAGAAGTGTCATACATAGTGCTGTCATAACCAACTTTCTTGAGTAAATCAGCGACTATTTGCCCAAGGCTAGAAAGACCGAGTTTTCCTTGTACCCAATGTCCAGTTTTCCAGTTGCTTCCATCCGCCCATACTGAACCTAAATCAGGAAAAAACGGAAAGGGGCGAGCGTCCCAAGTCCATACAAATTTGCGAGGCACAAAATTGGCTTCTATAGCGTTTTGGGCGTTCAAACAATCAAGTGAAGCCTCAAGGGCGGTGCGTTGTGCGAGAAAATCCACCCGCCCACGACTACCCCTCGGATAAAAACTTTCTACCGAATCAGGGTCAATAAAAACATTGGGCTGGTTAGAGCAGCCATCAACTGAGGGAAAACCAAGCTCCGAAAACCATAGCGGTTTCATTTTGGCTGTCCACGCAGTGGTGGAGGCATTGGGGTTGGTATGAGTTGAATTCCACCAGTTTTTTATATTTTTCCAAGCGTAAGTTGAGCTAGAGTAGAAAGTTTTGGTGGTTCGGTTTGTATCCCAATAATAATCCCAGCCTTCGTCTTTACTCCAACCATCATAGATTTTTTGATAATCAATTTGGGCTTGTGGCAAATCAGGCGTGAGCGGAAAATAGCAATCAATTGCTACCACATCAATGTTGCTATCCGCCCATAACGGATCAAGATTATACCAGCCACCTGTTGAATGATATTCGCTCCAATCACCACCATACATGACTTTTACGCCAGCACCCACTGCGGATTTTACAGATGCAGCGAGAGTTTTTAGCTGGGTAACCGCAGGGAATACGCCTGTGCTACTAGCATAAGTAGTCAGCCCCACCAACTCCGAGCCAATCATAAAACCATCAAGATAGTTTTTGAGATAAATCCCGCCAATCTGCATATTGGCGTAGTAATTGATGAAGGCGTTATACTGGCTAAAAAATGCGGTAACATCAGCAGAACTTGTTGGTGTAATTCGCCCCCGCCATGGTTTTGATTGCGGTGTAATCGTATCCACTTGCACCATCGGATAAAGCAAAACCTTATAGCCACGATTTTTGAGTTCTTGGCAAAGTCGGAGAATGCTTTTGTCGGTGGGAGTTCCGCCGTAAGTTGGTGTGCCATCACCGAATAGCAAAATTTGGTGGGCAGTGGTGCGGGTGTATCCTGCAACCGCCCAATCGTCGGGGGCAACCCTTGCACCTTGCCCGTTAAATTCCGCTGCGGGTTTGATGGTTAGGCTGGCAGGGTTGAGGCTATCGGCAAACCAATTGATTACCACCGAAACCCACTCAACATTAGGGAGAGTTGTCTTGAGGTTATCCAACGCCACCAATATATCAGCTTTATTGCTCAAATTATTGAGGTTGATTTTGCTAACCTTGCCACCTTGCACAAAATTGCCGCCAGCGTCTTGCTGCCCACTGGTTTTTTCTTGTACCACCGTGTCATAAACATATTCGCCTGCGCCTGGTATGAGGGTGATTTCCTTGATTTTATCCTCCAAATCGTTCGGCTTTTTCATGGTGCGGAGAACTTCAAAGGTGAAGTTGGGTATGCGGTTGCCAAAATCAGCAAGCGGAAAATCCTTAATCACCACATACGCCATGCCCCGATAAGCAGGCGTTTGCCCTGCTGGGTAAAAGGTGGAGATAAAACTATCAGGCAGTTGCGTTTCGTCACCCAAATAGAGAGTATAACTGCCAGCGGTTAAATCCAACTGCTTGGCATCCGCCCACACTCGCACCAACTCACTAATCGCCCCTTCGCAAATGGCAATAGCAAGGCTTGCGGTGTAAGTGTAGCTGGTGGTGGTAGTTTCCACGCCACCCCCGCCACCGCCTTTTCCGCCACCCGAGCTTTGCGTGCTGGTGGTTACATGTTCCTGTATCGGCTGCGACCAAATCACATTGCCCGCAATGCGAGCATTGCCATAAACAACAGGTATAGCTTTGCCGTAAGTGGAGGCTTGCACCATGAGGTCGGTTAGGCGAGAGCCTTCTTGATTGATTTTAGCTTTGCCACCCCCAAAAATAGCTCGGTCAATAAATCCACCCAAAAACCCACCTGCACCACCTGCCACTGCGGCAAAGAATGTGCCAGCCCCAAGCGACGACGCAGCGGAACTAGCCGCAGCTGCTAAAACTATTGCTGCCATCTGAACACCTTTACCATTCTTGCTTGCCAATCAGCATCCAAGCGATGCTCCACCACCCGCCGAGCAGGTGCATAAGCGTGTATCATCCCCAAACCGCCTTCGTAATCCGTGATAATTGCCAAATGCTGCGGGTTATCACGCACCGAAAATAACGCCAAATCGCCAGCTTGCAGCTCTTGCACTTCTTCCAGTAAATCAGTGAGTTTTTGCGTGAGATATGCGCCGTCTGGTTCTTTGGAATAAGCGATTTCGTCATAAGCAGCGAGCAATTTTCCGTTTTTATCCTTTAACCCCAACTCATCCACCACACCCACCACCAACCCGAGGCAATCACAGCCCACGCCTTTGAGGCGTGCCTGATGGTGAAAGGGTGTACCCAGCCAAGTGCGGGCTTGGGCAACAATAATTCCTGCTTGTTTCATAAAAATCACCCTTGGGTTGCAGCGGTTGCCAGCATTTTATCCATACCAGGTACATAGGGTTCGCCTCGGAAATTTACGGCATTGGCAAATTTTCCCGCACAAGTGGTGATAGTTTTATCGCAACCTGCAATGGCGTTGAATGTATCGCCAACGGCAATGTTGTTAGGCATAGGCAGCACCAGAGTAAATTGCTTGTTGGCGAATTCCTTGATTTCCATTCGCCTGCCAGTATTTGCACCTGTTAAAAACTGGATTTCCCCACCAGAAAAATAACCAGCTGCTTGCGTCATAGAATTGCTGATAAAAACCTGCCTGCTGGTGATTATATTCACCGCACCACCCACCGTGTAGCTGGCAGGATTAGCTTTGCATCTGCCGTCGCCAAAGATTGCACGGCAAGTGGGGCTGTATAATTCCACAATGTTTTGGCTGAGTTTTTGTGCCAGACCACGCACTTCAGCAATAAACTGCCCGTTTTTGAGAGTAACTTCACCCAGCCAGCCACGGCGGTGAGTGATGATGCCTTGGCTTAAATCCGTAACATTGACCATGAAAATTTCAATTTCGGCAAAATCGTATTTGCCAGCCATAATATCAGCTTCTGTGATGGCAGCTGCGTCAAGAATTCCTGCTACATCCAGATTATCAACGCTAAATTTATCCTTGGTTTCTATGCTGGTCGGCGAAAATCCTGTGGCGGCTTTATAAAGCTGGCTGCTAATGATGAGGTCGGAAGTATGATCGGTAAAACCCAGCACGCTATTGTCGGTGAGGGTTAATTTCCAACACACGGCAAGGCTGGTTACTTCGCCTGCTAAATGGGCAGTCATATTGCTGGATGCACTTTTCATATTCTAATCTCCACAATTGGAATCCCATCCCAAACAAAAATCCCTGGTCCGTCGGCTCGCACTGCAAGAGCGTCGGTATCAAAACGCACAGGCACATCAAACTCAAAATCGGCACTTACAAGCACTGTGTTGGTGGGGGCGGTAGTAAAGGTGACAATTCCCGTGCTGTAATCCACTGCATAACCCGAGCTTTGCAAAATGGAATTCAGGTAAATTTTGACTGTGCCGCTAACGGGTTTTTTGATTTCCCGCACATAACTGTAAGAGCCACTGGTGTAAGTTTTGGTGAGCTGAAAACTCGTCAAAATTCCATTGCCCGTGCCGATATTCTGCCCCACTGCTTGATAATCGCTCCAATCTTTGAAGCGGAAACCATAGGCTTTGCCATATCTGGCACGGAAAAACGCTTGCAGCGTGTCCATATCTGTTTTGGTTTTAAGCCCTGTGGATACATCCCATTTGCCACGAGCTTTTTGCCAATTGACATTGCGTTGCTCAAAACCTGCAAAGGTGGTGCTAATGCTGGTGTTAAACTCCGCACCACCACTAGCGCCATAAGCAATTTTGGGTGGAAACTGTACTTCATGAAAGGCAACCATTTTAGCCGTTCCTTACTTTGTGGCGTTGCATCTCACCCGCAAATTTCGCCATGATTTGCCCTCGTGATTCCATAAAACTATGGGCGTTGGGGGTGGAAATGTTGAAAGTTACATTCATGCCGCCAACTTTCTTATTCTTGGGAATAACAGTTTCGCCTTTTTGAAGGATGGCAGGGAATTCATCGGGCAGCAGTCCATTGTGAAATCTTGGTGCATTGGCAAAAACATGGGCAGGCATCATGCGTGATGGTGCGGATGATTCGCCAACCACGCCACCATCGTGAAAAATACTGGAGAAAAGACTGCCAAAGATTCCACCGCCCGAGCTGCTGCCACCAGCTCCACCGCCAAGCATCCCAGAAAGCTGCCCTGCGATTGGGCCTGTGATATTTTCACGAATAAAACTGCGTAAAATATCTTGCTCAATAGATTGCACGAGGTCGCCGAGCTTTTTCATACTGAATTCGCCCGTGGAGACCATATCCACCAGCGTATCTTCTATTTTGGTAGCAGCATTGCCAAACACCCGCTCGGAGTTTTTGGCTGCATTGGTGGCTTCGTCGGCATAACGCCCCAAGGCTCTGCTTGCACCATCCGCCCATTTTTCACTATCAAGCTGCGATTTATTGTAAATTTCTTTGAGTTTTACAGCGTAGATTTGTTCAATCAGGGCAAGGTATTTTTGGTTGGCTTCAGTCGCTCCGCCCAAATCATCAACTAACTTGTTTTTCCAATCATCTAAGGCTTGTTTGGCTACATCGTAGGAAGGTTTGGTTTGCAAAATACGACGGTTGATTTCTTCTATGGCATTGATGCGTTTATCTTCTGCATCGTTGCTTTTACTGGTGCTTTGCTTGTTCGCATCAGCGAGTTTGGCTCTGGTTGAGGCTTCTAGTGCAGCGATGGCTTTTTTGCTTGCCTCGTTGTTTTCATCTTTGCTTAAAGCCAGAATTTGCTTTTTTCTAATTTCCGCATCACGAAGGATTTTTTGTTGTGAGGTAAGGGTTAAATCCTCACTTTCCTTGAGATATTTTTTTTGCAGTTCCAACAGCAAATTATTGCGTTGCTGGGCAGCGTTTTTTTCGGCGGCGGTGCGGGCAGTTTTAATATCATCATCAGCTTTTTTCTGTTCGGCAGCCAACTCATCGTTGATTTTTTGCAATTCCCGCTTTTTAGCATCCAGCAAAGGTGCACTGCCCAGCACAAACTCATCAACTTTTACACCGAAACTACCTTGCAGGTTGCGGATTTCCTCTTCTAACTGGCTTTTTTTCTGTTCACGGGTGGGGTTTAAGGCTTCTTGCAACCCACGCACGGTTTTGGTGAGCAGGTTCAGGCTGGTTTGTGCGGCACCTGATTCGCTGATAGTGCGCCCGAATGATTCCAACAAATCATCCCACGCATCGCTCAAACTATCAGTTGCTCCCGTTAAACCTTGGGCTTGTGCTTCTGCCAAACCTTTGGTTTTTGCTTCCAGATGCTCTAAAATCACCGCTTGGGCAGAGGCAATTTCACCTTGTTTGACAAAATTTTCTATTACTTCTTTTTGCGTTGGTGAAAGGTCAGAAAATTTGCGTGCCAGCCTACCCAATCCTTCTTCGGGTGCTTCCAGTGCTTTGCCCAGCATATCAGCAGCAGACGGCACATCTGTGCCAAGCCGTGCAGCTAAATCGGCAGAGAGTTTAAGGGCGCGGGTGAAAGTTTCACCTGCGATATTTTGGAAGGAGGTAAGCGACGCAGCTGCTTGCTGTATCGCCTCTTTTTTGAACAGAGTGTTGCCTTCAATCGCTTCGCCAAGGGCAGTGATTTCTTGTGCCGTAACTCCAGAGGAAAAATCTGTGGCTTTGAAGGCAGCGTTTAGTTGGTTAAGGGCTTGCTCTGCCTCTTTGAATTCACGGATACCACCCGCCACCGCCAAGCCCAGCGTTCCGATTGCCGCTGCTGCTGCAAGTCCCGCAGGCCCTAAACGCATAAGGCTCGTTCCCAAACTACCAGAGCGACCAGCGAGGCTTTCCATGCCATAACGCATTTGCTCGCTAGCAACACTCACCGCCACCAGTGATTTGCTAGCTGGTTCGGTTGCCTCCTTGATTTTAGCAAGAGCGCGTTGCCCTTGCTCACCCGTAAGCGTGAGTTCACGGCGGACTTTGTCGCCATCAATAACTGCTATCCGTATTGATATGTTCTGGGTTGCTGTTGCCATGTTTTTTTATCGCTTCAAATAAACCGAGTTCGCCGTAATCCAGCAGGTGCAAAACTACTTGGCTGTCATAGCCAAGAGCAGTGCAAATGCTTAAAATGGTGGGGATGCAAAAGCCTGCGACTTTGCCATTGGGAAAATATCGCACAAACCCTCGCTGGATGATTTCCCACGCCTCAAAACCTTCAATGGTTAGAGGTTCGTTTTGTTGGTAAGGGCAGAGTTTTCCTGTTACTGGGTCGGCTTTGCCTTTGCTGCACGGGAGTCCTTCTTCGTGGCAACTCCTACAATATCCTGACCCGCCGCCAAAGTGCCATGCGCAGCGGGTCTTGAGGCGTTTCCCTCAGTTTCCAGTAGAAAAAATGAGGTGGTGTATTTCTCCCAAAACTCCTGCCCGATAAACCAAATATCCATCAAATCGCAGATACTTTGCTCATTTATGGCTGCCAGTTCTTCACCTTCAGGCAGAAAAACTCCTTCCCACTGCGTAATTGAGGCAATAGCCAAGGCTTTAATCAGCAGAGATTGCGATAAGCCAAGGCGAATTTGCTCATTTTCTAAATTATTCTCCGCTTGTAATGTTTTGATTTGCTTAATCACCATAGATTGAGCCGCACTCATAATGGCGGTGGAAAGTGGACGGACTTTTACTTTCACCTCGGATGGTAAATCTAGCCAGTATGGTTCTTTTTTTAGATTTAGTCGGATCATGGTTTTTCTCCGTATAAAATGGTTGGAATTTCGCTAGGCTTTAGCGAGAGTGGTTGAATTCCGAGAACCGCAGCGCAGTGTATTTTTCATACATGAGCAGCGGAAGCGCAGGAAACTGCCACTCGCAGCAAAGCCTAGTAGAGATTATGAGCAGTTTATTATGGATAGCTGGTTACATCGTTTTTAAGCACAACAGTTACAGATTTGCTGAGAGCATCGTCATACACACCCTGCCAATTGAAACTGGTTTGCACGCCACCTGGTCCTGAAATCGGCACACGGGGGCGAGGCAGATAAACTTCGTGGAATGTCCAAGTGAGCGAAAAATTATTGGCATCCAACCCCGCCATTTTATAAGCCAGCTCCAGCTCAATGGCGTTGTTATTGAGGGCATCATCAAGCAAAGTGGTATCAGCAAATCTCACATCAATGCTGCCTGTGATATTTACTGTGGTGGGGTCAACGCCATCAATCAGCCCATCATTGCGGATGGTTGGCACGGCTTGCATGCCGTTGGAGTATGTAAATTGCGCACCCGTGATATTGGCAAGAGCCACCGAATTGCGTTTGATTGAGCCGTTGAACTGGCTGAAAGGTTTGTAGGTTCTGCTAGTTGGCGTGCCACCTTGTGAGGAAGTGTAGCGAGTTTCGCCTTGAGCGAGGATATTGAGCGTTGCATTTGCTGCCCCCGACCGCTGAAAATTAAACGCCAGGGAGTTGAGCATACAGCCTGTATGCACAAAATAGGCTGGCACATTGGCGTGACCAATTTCCGCAGCGAAGGAAGGAAGCGAAGTCGCACCGCTGATAAAAGTATGAGTGTAGCCACCACCTGAAAGCGTTGCCCCACTTACCACGCCGTTGGCATTGCCTGAAGCGAGGGTAAAAGAATTGCCAGCTGCACCCACAGTGTCATAAACAACTGATAATTTTGTGCCACCTGAATTTGAATAAGTGGCGGGGGTGATGCTGGCATTTACTGAGGCGTTCAAATCCGTTGCCAGCTGGGTGAGTGTGGCGTTCAAATTTGCCCCGATATTGGTCTGCGTGCCTGTTGCACCCGAAGCGACAAAAGTCCACACCACGCCGTTGATGGTGATAATGTGCGTTGCACTGGGGTTAGCGGTAAAAGTAATATCGCCAGTGGCTGCGACACCTGCGGAAGTGGGGTTGCCGAGTAGCAGTTGCAGCCATCTGCCAAAATCTCTGGCTTCCACAGGCACAACAAAATTGCCCGTGTCGTTAATCACATCACGAAACGGGGCGCGAGGTTCTCTGCCTTGCCCGAGTAATTCCGAGGAGAGTAAATTTTGTTCTGCACTTAAATCGGACGAGGAAAAGGCAAACTTTTCCCAGTTGCCAGTGGGTTTTGTGCCGTAAGTTACTTCTTTGAGGGCAAGCAAGGACGCTGCCGAACCATAGGAACGAGCCATATTTTTTACTCCATAGTTTAAGGTTAGTTAATTGAGTGGGTCAGAGGTGAAAAACCGCACCATGATTTGCACATTTGCCGAGCGGATGGTTGCTGCACCTTCTATTGGGTCATCGTTAAAATCTGGGGCTTTGGCTTCCACCCATTCCGCCAGCCCGTCCAGCGTGCGGTTGGCATTGATAATGCTGCCAACACTCACCAGTAAATTATCAAGCAAATTGCTGCGAGCGTTGGAATCAGCATTTTGCACCAACACTTCCAACCCAAGCAAATGCTCGTAAATATAGATGAGTGGTGACAATAAAACTTCTGGTTCATCGCCCGCACCATCTCGCAGCACAATCATGCCACCAGTTGGTACTTGCTGCGGTTTGTCAAGGTTGCGATAAATTTTGATACTTGCCGTTTCCAATGTTTTTAGCTTGTTAAAAAGCGTGGAAATAACCTGTTCGCGTTTGCTAGTCATTACTATTTACCTCCTGCCAATTGTCTAAAATTGCTTGCCCGAGTAGTGGTTGCCAACGATTGACCACGGCTTGATAATCAAGGCGTTTGGTTAGCTTTGCTTGTGGAATGAGCAAGAACATCACCACTGTGGCAAGTCCTCGCCCAGATTTAAGAGCAGAATCGCTGGCTTTGCGGAAACCTACTCGTTTGCCTGTTCCCGCCCGCAGATTATCCACCACCAACAGCGAAATTTTCCCCGAGCGATAAACAAACCGCAGCTTGCCAAGGGCATGTTCGGGGAAAGTGCTAGGGCTAATTCTTCTGCCACCAATCCCTCGTTTGGGAGCTGCTTCGGTAGGAATAGCAAGGAAAAACCCATCTTTGCTTTTGATTAACGCACCTTCATTGAACGCTCGTACAATCTTTGGTGCTTTAGAAAACACCCAGCCTGCTGCTGCAATAGATTTTTGCCCTTTGGGATAGAATTTTGCTTGCCAGCTTTTGGCAAGTTTGTTTCCCAGCCCAGCGTTCACCACCTGCGAGCGTAAATCATCTTTTATGCTCGTGGTGATTTTTGCCACACCTGCGGTTACGGCTGCTTCAGCTGCGGTTTTTTGCCCATCCATAAATTTATGGAGGTCGCCTTTAATTGCTGCTTCAAGCCGCATAGCAATCCACCAGCCACACCAAGCGTTCACTATCCCGCCGTGGCGTTCCTTGAACGCTGTAGGTTATGCCGTCAATCATAAACTGGTCGCCAGCCGTGATGCTGGGGCAGTCAGTAATTTGCACTTCCACTATCATGGTAGGAGTTTCAATCAGCGACTGCCCGACATCCTGAAACAAATCAGGCGAGCGAGTGATAACACGAATGTTTTGGTTTATGCCTAATATTGGCAAGAAAAAGGCTGGTTTTGATAAGTTGCTGTCGTTAAACAATGCACTTATTGCAGTATTAAAAGCATTCATAATAATTGCTCAAATTTTGCTATGAATTATTAAGAAATGAACGCACAGTTAAGTCTTACACTACCAGTGCTACTGGGATTGGCGGCGATGGAAACTGCCACACCGATTAATTTATTGCCAGTAAGAACACTGGTTGCCACCTTGTTGGTGTCATCCCAATAGATTAATTGCCCAACTGTCCACGCCTGTGCGCTAGTTTTGGCAATGGTAAAAACCCCTTCTAACACAGCCTCTACATCAAGACCAATAGGTGCATCATTGCTGGCAATTCCAAAAATTGAACCAACCAATAAGCCTGCACCAGAACTTACTGCATATGGTGCAGTAAGTGTGATGGTTTTGCCATCTTGAATAAAATTCTTCATAAATAGTCTCCTTAAAAAATGGTTTTTTGATTTTTGAATTCTGGTTTACGGCTATGCACCAGCGTTTTTATAGATACCGCGCCAGTCAATTGCTTTGGCTGCAAAGTCAAGGCGGGCTTTGAGTTCTAATCCGTCCACATCAAAGCCAACCCGACTTTCTAGGTAAACACCTTCGTTGCCTTCTAAGTACGCATACTCAATGGTATCAATTTGTCCTGGGTCGCCAGCTAAATACCAAGACTGTGCCGAAGCAGCATCAAGGCGTGGCTCGGCAATTACCTGCAAAGTTCCTGCGAAGGGATTGACATCAGGATTTTTGGTATAAACCACATTGCTTACCGTCACGAATTGTTGAGCGGTAGTTTCTTGCGCGGAAGGAACGATTAGAAACTTGGGCATTACATTGATAAAGCGACCATTGAGTCCTTTTTGCTGACGCAGTGCTGCCCGTCCAACACCAAGAGATGCCACCGAAATTACTGTGCCTGTGCCAGTAAGATTGGCATGGTTAGCGTGAAACAGCGGTGTTCCATCACCCATGGCAGCGTTGGCGGTGATAATCCCCCAGACTGTATCACTTTCTAAATCGGCAGCAGCCCGCCCGAACATGGACGGCAGGCGTGTAAAAGCATCAAGATCATCATTGATTATCACCTGACGGCTGATTGCTACGACCTTACCATAAGTTGCCAGTGCATATTGTTCGCGGGCATCACTAACTGAACCTCGTTTGAACTCGCCTGATTCATTGATTTTGTCTAGCGACGGCGCATCACCGAGCTGCACCCGCGCCATCATTTTGAAATCTGGAGCGATAGTTTGGCGAGTGAAAGGCTTAAAAGTTTGGGGAGCCGTATCGTAAGCATCACGCAAAGTTTTATTGGCAACATTGGCAAGAATGTAGGGAAAATCTGTAGTTCCCATCATTCCACCGCGCTGTTCTAAACCGAGCATTTCACCTGCGAGCTGAACACGGGATAATCCACGAGTTTTTACCCCCCTTCGTTCCAGCATATCGCGCCCAATTTCCATTAGGCTCATACCTCTGAATTCACGGGAGCTGCTTTCCAATTTGTATTTATCTGGATTAAAGCGATTGAGCAGTGCATTTTCTACTACAGCACGGCAGGAATCCATCTCATCGCGAGTGATGCTAACCTGCGTGCGGATTTCTCCGCCCTCGCTATTTTCCCTCGCCAACTCATCTAGCACATCTTTACGCGCTTTTTTAAGGGGTGTGCCATCGTTAATCATACGGATAGCCGTTGCTTCAGGAAGTTTGGCAGCTTTCACGATTTTTTGAATCTCCAACATGCGCGTGCGCTCGGCTCGCACACCATCTGCATGAGCCGTTTCTGTATTGCGTTCTTGTGCTTCAATTACAGAATCAATTTTTTGTTCAGTGTTGGCAGAAGCATCGGCAGACTTCTGTTCAACAGCACGATTTGCCGTAGAATTTTCAGCAACATTTGTAACTGCATCAGCAGAACTGGTTTTTTCTTTGGTGGTAGTATTAGGCATAGTATTCTCCTTAGGTTGAAGTGGGGTGGAACGAGATTGAA
>Ga0172380_10001337_pt1 | contig 42527 bp, 74 predicted proteins | sample Leawe162metaG_FD_119747 | JGI IMG/M metagenome (GOLD analysis project Ga0172380, IMG submission 119747) | Leachate microbial communities from a municipal landfill in Southern Ontario, Canada - Leachate well 162 metaG | ecosystem: Engineered > Solid waste > Landfill > Unclassified | place...
AGGAAGGCTATCAGCGTGTTGTCGTCGCAGGTCATAGCAAAATACCTCGGATTATGTCGGCTTGGCGTGCGCGTGCTTTTTCTCTCGCAGCAGCAGCAGCAGCATAAGCATAAGCATAAGCATCAGCAGCATCAGCAGCAGCATCAGCAGCAGCAGCAGCATCAGCAGCATAAGCAGCAGCAGCAGCAGCATCAGCAGCATAAGCATAAGCAGCATAAGCATAAGCAGCAGCAGCACCATAAGCAGCAGCAGCAGCAGCATCAGCAGCATAAGCATAAGCAGCAGCAGCAGCATCAGCAGCATCAGCATAAGCAGCAGCATCAGCAGCATAAGCGCGAACTTCTTGTTTACTTATTTTCCCTACCGCAAAATCCTTCGCCGCTTGAATTGCCATGCGCGGCCGCATGTCATCAGGATAACGCGCCTCGAAAATAGGCAAGACTTCCTCTGCGAAAGCAATGGCAAGCTGTGAGGAAACGGCTTTACTGTCCTCGACCGTAGCCCGCAAGCACCAGAGCATATCCGGCACGCCATTGCTATCCAGAATAGTAAGCAGGTTGATCGGAGTATCCTCTCCGTAATACTTAATCCCGCCTAGATGCTTTACAAGCTTCTTCCATCCATCGGTGCACGGCGATAATTCCCGGATTTTTGACAGCGTAGTAGTCAGTTTCATTACATCCCCCTCCTCGTTGCGGCCCTCAATACGCGGGCCAGAATAAGCAATTCCAACGGCACGCCATGCCGCTTGGCGTACAGCCTGGCCATGCGCGGCGACCATATATGCCAGCACTCGGCGGCGCGGATGGCGTGAATAGCGGACGGTTCGGTTACGAAGTGGGTTTGCATTTCAGTTCCCCTAAGTTATCGGCACTATCGCCACAATGCGCCCTCATCGAAGGCGCATTAGGGTTAGGCGCTATTCGGCTTGAGCTTTGGCGAGTGCTGCGCGGGCGTGTTTGGCTTCGAAACTAACAGACCGCGCCAACACTGTAGCAGCTACAAGCGAAGCCTTAACGTCAATTAGTCTTGATGGGTCGCCCATTGTGTTATCCCGGCACTCTGCGGCAAATATCAGTCTATCCAAAGCCGCCACCAGCTCCGCATTGACCTGGCGCAACCTGTCGCGTTCGGCAAGCAGGTCCGGAGCTTGGGCGATCAATTGCGCCAGATCCCAATCATCTGCGGCCTGCTTCATGGTGCAAATGCGCTTACCATCCGCATCTTCAACCCATGTTGCAAGGCTGGTATCGCTACCATTTGCAACCCACTTCCCCGGCGTATGTTTCGTTTCGATTGCGGTCATTGTGTATCCCCTATCGTTATAAGCCAGCTTTATGAGCCAAGCTGGAAGGCTTATAAGCCAGCTATTGCTAACTGGCTTACCGTGGTTATATTGCCGATTCCAACGCGTCAACCCTCGCGCAGACTTTTTCATATTCCTTGCGCCCGTCAAGGTATTCCAAGTCACCAATGAGTAAGGCGCGGTAATCTTCTTGTACTTTGGCGAAGGCAGCAGCGGCAGTGCGGAATTCCTTCATTCCATCGTGATAAGCAATCTCGGCTTTGCTATGTTTGAGCATGATTTACCACTATCTATCTGCGCCTGAATCGGCAGGCGGAACCGTAACTCTCCGTGAATGCCCGCTGCGACGGGCATTGGCTGAGGGTTAGGCCGGAATCTCAATTCCCGCCTCAATAAGCTTTTCGCGGGCATCCTCGGCAAGCGGGTGATCTTCGTAAAGCGCCAGGGCAAAGACTTCATCCGCATGTTCCCTGTCCCAGTCCGAAGCCGTGTATTGATCCCAAATCGCCTTCACACTGCCCATCGTCGCCGCTTGCCCGTTGTAGTAGTAATGCTGTTTCATGCTCGCTATCCCCTATCTAGAGCCGCTAGTCGGTGCGGCGTTACCGTGTCGCATGGCTGTACAATATACAAGTCACGATACAAATGCAACTAAGTTGTTTCTATGGCAGGATAAGATAAGACTATATTGATATAGCTGGAGACGGTTTGATGCGATATCCGATGATGCCCCTAGAGTCTGCGCGGCGAATAGTTTTGTATCCATGAGATTCCAAGGCCATGCGCAGGCCGCGATTAGTGATATCAACGTCTTTGTCTTCATCGTCTCGCATCATTGATACCCCGATTTCATCCAATGAGAGCCAATCATCATAATCAATACTAGGTATAATCTTCTCCTCTATCCACCGTGCTACATATTGTTTTTGCCATCCCGGCCACGAAACCGGGTATCCAAATCCACCTCGATATTCCAATCCAAGCTCAACTAATAGCGCCAGCAATGAGCGTGCCCGTATGCCTGTTTCAGCCATGATGCGGTCAAAATCCACCTGCCTCACCTCCTGCCTCACCTCTCGTGCAGGCAGGGTTGATATCAATTCCCGAGCCCGTGAAACACGTAAACTCAACGCCCGAGTCTGATATTTGCGAACTCGTTGCACCTCAAATCGACGATGAGCTTCCAAAATATCAATATTCGTTTCCCTGCTCCAATCAGGCCATGGCATAAAATTACCGTAATGTAAGTTGAAAACACTAAGATTATACACTTATGTCGGGGTTAGTGCAAGTACTTGATTACTACTAAAAGTAGCGCGCGCGGTGCGCACGCGTTGTATAACTTTAACTGTAATGGAATAGATGCACTAGCCCGACATGGAGCCCAACACGACGCTTTACTGCCGTCGGGGCAAGGTTTCCAATAACCCGTCACAATCTGTCATGCTTTAGTTGGGCGCGGATGTGGTGGATTGCTTGTTCCAACCATCCCCATGCCTACCCTGCCCAGCCCGAGGCCAGTTTGAGCGATTCTGGCAAGCCCTGGCCGCATCCAGTAGGCGAGGTCGATGGTGCATTGCTGGCCCATGCGCACCAGGTATCATAATCAATTGCTAATATGCTAGCCTAAATAGCATTCATTCGCATTAACCAGCAGCTTATGGGCTAGATGAGAACGATTCTCACAGTATGCGCGTGCTAAGTGCTTGATATGTAATGAGTGTAAGTACTTACGACGCGCAGTATCAGCATTATGTAAAGTAGCGCATTGGCATGGCAAGGCAGATAATGCACTGGCCGGATTGGGTTTTTTGAGGCATACCACGACCTAGGGGGGGGTTAAGTCTCATGTGCAGGGGCAAGGGGGCATTGGTATGGGTATATATGCCCATCCCCAATTCCCGCTATTAATTATCAACCCGATGTGATATATAGGGTTAATGGGTGAATTGGCTAAACTAGGCTGGCAGAGGATGGACGCACTGGTTCAGGCGCATGAGGCAGATGGCGTACTGCACATGATCTGCGATCAAGTATCGGATGGCATGAGTCTTAGCGAGATTGGAGCTGCTGAAGGGATCAAGTATTCCGTGCTGTGGAAATGGTTAAGCGCCGGGAACCGGATGGAAGCGTATCGGTTGGCGCTGGAGGCTCGGGCTGACAAGGAGGTACATGAAACGTTGGATATTGCTGACGGTGCGACGCCGGAGGATGTGAATGTACGCAAGCTGCGTGTGGATACGCGTAAGTGGGCGGCTAGCAAATGGGACAGGAACCGGTTTGGGGATAAGGTGGAGGTAACGCACAAGGCGGTTCCGGTGCTGAACATTGTTACGGCGGTGATTGAGTTGCCGCAGGAAGAAAAGGTGGTTGAGGGCATTCCGCTGGAGATAGAGGAAGCTGTGGATGCAAGCGCAGGCATCATCTGACATTGTACTGACGCCGAAGCAGAGCTTGGCGTTTCTGACTGATGCGACGGAAACGCTGTATGGCGGGGCGGCAGGGGGGGGTAAGAGTTATCTGGAACGGACGAGCGCGATAAGGTGGTGTGTGGAAGTTCCTGGGGTGCAGGTATATTTCTTCCGGCGCACGTTGCCTGACTTGCGGGACAACCATTTAAGGGGGCCGACGAGTTTCTTTGTGATGCTGGAGCCGTATATTCAGAGCGGGAATGTGCGGTATCGGGCGGTCGAGAACGAGTTTGTGTTCTGGAATGGATCGGTGTTGCACTTGTGTTATTGCGACAGCGAGAATGATGTGGAGAAGTACAGGGGTGCGGAGATTCACGTCCTAATCATGGATGAGCTTACGCACTTTTCAGAGTACCAGTACCGGTTCCTGCGATCCAGGGTGCGGATTGCTGGTCTGGAGATTCCTGAGAAATACCGGACGAGGATTCCGAGGATTGAATGCGCCTCAAACCCAGGGTCTGTGGGCCATGCGTGGGTTAAGCGGACGTTCATTTCACCGAAACCGGCGCACGAGGTATGGCGCTGCCCGCCTGACGAGGGGGGGATGTTGCGTCAGTTCATATCTGCGAAGCTGTCGGACAACCCATACCTGCTGGAGGATGACCCGGCCTACGCGGACAGGTTGCGCGGGTTGGGGGCGGATACGCTGGTTCGGGCGATGCTGGATGGGGATTGGGACATTATTGCGGGGCAGGCGTTCGAGAAATTGAGGAAAAGCGTTCATGCGGTTGAGCCATTTACGCCGCCTGATGACTGGATGTGCTTCGGGTCGCTGGATTGGGGTTCGTCTAGGCCGTTTTCGTTTGGAATGTGGTGCATTGCGAATGGCGAAGCGTTGCAGGATGGTAGGATTTTCAGGCGCGGAAGCATGATTCGGTACAATGAGTGGTATGGCTGGAACGGTAAGGCGAACGAAGGGTTGCGGATGGAGGTTGAGGAAGTCGCAACTGGTATCGTTGAGCGGCTTCGAGGCAAGAAACCGGGGTACATCATCGCAGACCCGTCAATGTGGAAAGTGGATGGTGGGCCGTCGCATTCGGAGGCGATGAACCGTGTTTTCAATAAGTATGGATTTGCGCTGCGGAAAGCGGACAATTCACGGCATGCCGGGTATCTTGAGATTCGGAGCAGAATTGCAGGGGACGAAGAAGGCCCGATGCTGTATGCTACGACGAATTGCCACGATGGCTTTTGGCGGACGATGCCGGATGTTATCATGGACAGGAACGATCCTGAGGACGTTGATTCGGATCAGGAAGACCACGCATACGATGACGTTCGATATGCGTGCATGTCGCGGCCTTGGTTGAAGGTGATCGAGAAGAAAAAGGAGAAAGTCGACCGCTGGATGCGGTTCGAGGAGAAGGATGAAGAAACTTGGAGGACGGCATGAGCGACGGACGACTTTCAGAGCTATACAATCAGGCCCAAAACATGAGTAATGCGGAGTTGCTTAACCTGAGGCGGCAATACCAGGGAGATCAGGGCGCACAGGACACATTGGCACCACTGGAACATCAAGCATTCGCAAGGGAATGGACTCAGGAGAGTCCGCTGGCAGCGGCAGTATCCTTACCTTTCGCCATTCCTGCATATACAGCAGCAAAATATCTTGGTTTTATGGGTTCGCGCAGTGCGCCGTCGCTCTCGCAAATGGCGGCTGGCTACAAGGGGCTTGGGCAGGGGCTTTGGAACGTACTCACGCGATAGAAAAGAGGTCATCATGGCAAGGAAATCAAAGGCAGAAGCGAAAAAAGACGATGGTTTGCAGCGTTTGGTGACGTGGATTAACGAGTCAGACGATGCCACTCAGGAAACGCGCAATCTTGCCGAAAAGAGCCGCAATTACTACGATTCCGATCAATGGACTGCGGCTGAAAAGTCGGTACTTGCAGCGCAGAAACAGGCCGCGACGGTAAGGAACCGAATCAAGCCGAAAATGGACGGTTTGATGGGGATGGAACGGTCGAACCGGACGACCGCAAAAGCCTATCCGCGCACACCGAAGCATGATCGGGCATCTTCCGCCGCTACCGAGGCCGTCAGGTTCGTACTTGACGACAACGACTACAAGCAAAAACGCTCTGCCGGGTTTGAAAACCTGATTATTGAAGGGACGTGCGGACTTGATGTTATTGTCGAGCCGAAAAAAGACTCCCTGAAGATCAAAATCAACCAGATCATGTGGGATCGACTGATTTACGATCCCCATTCCCGCAGGAAGGACTTTTCAGACGCCAGATACCTCGGACAAGTCATATGGATGGACTATGACGAAGCCGTTGATATGTATCCGGAAGCCAAGGACATTCTGGAGGACATGATTAACGGCTCACAGACGTATGATGACAAGCCGCGATGGATGGATGACACGCGGAAACGCGTCAAGATCGTGGAATTGTACTACCGCAGCAAAGGTGAGGTGTATTACGCCTGCCTAACTCGCGGTGGATATATCAAAGCGCCGAAAATAAGCCCATACAAGAACGAGGAAGGCGAAACTGAATGGCCGTATGAATTCGCATCGCTGTTTGTAACGCCGGAAGGCGACAGATACGGTGCGTGCCGTCAATTGCTGGACATTCAGGACGAAATCAACAAGCGCGGCAGCAAGGCGCTGCACTTGATGAGCGTTCGCCAGATCAGGCTTGAAAGGGGGGCTGTCGAGGACGTAAACAAGACCAGACAGGAGCTTGCCAAGCCTGATGGCGTTGTGGAAACGACGCCCGGAATGGAGTTCGAGGTACTCAAGACGGGAGACATGGCGGCGGGGCAGTTCAACTTGCTGGCTGAAGCGAAACAGGAAATTGACGCGATCAGCTACAGCGCAGCGGCGGCTGGCAAGGACGTTCGCTTAATGTCTGGCATTGCGTTGCAACAAAGGCAGGTTACTTCACAGACTGAACTTGCGCCCATTTTCGACGTGCTGAAGCACTTGGATGTTCGCGTCTATCGCAAAGTATGGAACCGCATCAAGCAGTATTGGAAAGAGGAAATGTGGATTCGCGTTACAGATGAGCCGAACGATCTGAAGTGGGTCGGGCTTAACAAGCCGGTAACGCAGGGCGAAATGATCCTGCAACAGGCTCAGGAGCAAGGCGCACCGCCAGAAGCATTGCAGCAGTTGCAAGCGCAGATAGCCCAAGACCCGATGATGCAGCAGGTTGTCGATACCGAGAACGACGTAGCGCACCTTGACGTTGACATCGTGATGGCAGATGCGCCGGATGCAGTTACGCAGCAGATTGAGGACTTCCAGACGCTAGGCGAAATGGTCAAGTCGGGATTCCCGATGCCGCCGAAGGCTGTCATTGAGGCGTCGCCATTGTCTAATAAGGATCGTATCTTGAAGATGATGGACGAGCAGCAGCCGCAGATTCCGCCAGAGGTTGAACAGCAAATGCAGCAGATGCAGGATGAGTTGCAAAAGCTGACTGAGGAAAATCAGGCGTTGAAGCAGGATCAAGAGGCCGACATGATGAAGATTCAAACTCAGTCTCAAGTCAAAGCGGCTGAACTTGAACTAAAACAACAGAACATGCAGGCAGAATTTGCGCTGAAACGAGAATCGCAAGAACAGGAAATGCAACTTGCAAGAGAGAAGGCTTTGGCTGAACTAACGCTTGAACGCGAAATTGCTGAAGCCAAAATCGCGCTGGAAAGAGAAATTGCCGAGGCCAAGGTTGTAATCGAGGCGCAAAAGGCAGCTACACAAAAAGAAGCAGCAGAGAAGAAAGAACGCAAGACCAAGAAGCCAGCAGACCAGACAGCCTGATGGCCCTGACCGGACTGGTGCTGCTTAAGGCATCGCACAAGATTAAACAGGGTAGCAAGGTAGCCGCGATGGGCTATCCTGACGTTCTTGCTTCGCAGAAAACGGTCGAAAGTATCCTTGGCAACAAGGCATATAGTCTGAAGTATCGGAAAGACTCAGAGGCGATTTGCAGACGGCACGGGATGCACTACCACCTGGTTCCTGATGCGGAAAGCCTGTTTGACCTTCTCGGCGCTGAACTGCATGTATTCGACATCGTGAAAGAGCGCGGCTGCGAGATAATTGCAGACATGAACTATCCGATTGAGGATCAGCATATACAGCAATACGATGTTGTACTTGACGTAGGCACACTTGAGCATTGCTTTAACATCGCACAGGCCGGAATGAACATGGCTGGGATGCTTTGCAAGGATGGCAACGTATTCCACGAAAATCCGTTTAATTGGGGAAACCACGGATTCTACGGGCTTAACCCGACGTGGTATTACGACTTCTACACGCAGAACGGATTCGAGCTTGAGGATTGCAGATTGCTGCCAAGGGAAGGTAATAGCATTAACGACATCCCGCTGACCGACAGGTTTTCATTCATCAAGGGCGAGGCGAACCTGTATGCTTGTGCAGTGCGGAAAGAGATCAAGGAATTACGCTATCCAGTGCAGACAAAGTACAAACGTGCTTTAGGTTGACAACCAGCAAACAAAAGCGTATCTTCCTCGGCCTATGAAGATTGGCTTCTTCGCACAGGACATCGGGCCTCAGTCAAAGCCAATACTTGCTATGGCAGATCAGATGATCGCCTCTGCAAAAGCAGTCATGCCGGACGTTCAAATCTACCATTTGACTGATGGCTTCACAAAATCCCCGCAAGGCGTTACAGACACAATCAGGATAGGCGGATCAATGCCTATGGCCGTGCGCCGTGTGACGCTGCATGAATGGTGCAAGGGTGATTGGTTGTTCGTTGATACAGATATCATCTTCCGCAAATCCGTAGAGCATGTATTCGACGACCCGTTCGACATTGCGCTGACGAACAGGGACGGGACTATCACGCATGAGGGTAAATACGCGGAAGTAATGCCGTACAATATCGGCGTGGTTTTCTCGCGCAATCCTGAATTCTGGACTACAGTTAAAGGATACCTTGTGCAAATGCCAGAACGGTATCAGGAATGGGAAGGCGATCAGCGCATCGTGTGCGAGTTGATGAAATACGACCACGGTTTCAACGTGAAGATTCTTCCAGGTTCCATCTACAACTACCCGCCCAAAAGTGCAGATGACCAGCATGACGCGGCAATCATGCACTACAAGGGCAATCGCAAGAAATGGTTACTACAACAGGCACAGGAGGCAATATGCTAGGAAAGACGGGGGAAGTAATTGTAGAAGATCGCGGCAGAATAATTCCGGTTGCGGAAGGTACTTTCAAGCACGTGATGCTGATTGAATCGAAAAAAGGCGCGGTCAGGGCGAACCACTATCACAAGCAGGATTCTCATGTGATGTATCTGTTCAGTGGCAAAGCGAGGTATGTAGAAGCCACGATGGAAAAGCATTTGACGCTTGACCTCATCATCAATCCCGGAGATACGATAGACACTAAGCCGCTTGTTCCTCACGCAATGGAGTTCCTTGAGGACAGCGTAATGATCGTGTGCGCCAGTGAGAAGCGGGATTACGACTCATACATGGATGACATCGTGTCAGTGGTACTTCTGTGAGCGATATAACTGTCAAGGAAAAAACAGAATGCAGACTTTGCGGTGGCAAGGTTCGCAAAGTATTCGAGCTTGCACCTACTCCGATTGCGAACAACTACAAGGCCGAGCCTGACGCAGATGCGGAGAAATACCCGCTGGAACTTATGCAGTGCGAGGATTGCGACCACGTACAGCAGCATTACGTCATTACCGGGCTATTCAACGACTACAAATACCAAACTCCGCAGACGGTTGCCACGTACCTTGAGCCAGTAGCCAAACGCCTTCGCCAGCAGCATCCTGAAGCCAAACGAGTGCTTGAGATTGGGTGCAACAATGGCGTTTTCATGGATGTACTAATGAAAGAGGGGTTTTGGGTTATTGGCGTTGATCCTGCGGCGGAACACATCAATGGAATCAGGGAATGCTTTACTGAGGCATTTTCAAAGAATCTGATGGTCAAGTTCGACATTGTTGTTGCGAACAATGTATTGGCCCACATTGACGACTTGGTTGATGTGTTCAATGGGATCAACAACGTCTTGACGCTGGACGGTGCGCTAGTGTTTGAAGTGCAATACCTGCCGGACTTGATCCGCAATGGCGAGTTCGACATGATCTATCACGAACATCTTGACTACCACCATTTGAAGCCGCTGGCGAAATTCCTGACACGGATGGGCTTCACGCTTACAGAGTGGGAGCATATTCCTACTCACGGCGGATCAATGCGTGTTACGGCGAAGCGCCACGGAAGGGAGGCGATTCTTCCGAAAGAGGACATAAACTGGAACAGGCTTAAGTCTCTTGTAGATGTAGGAAGGGAAAGAATGTCCAATGTGGCTGACAAGTATGAAACCATTGTGGCGTTCGGTGCTGCCGCAAAAGCAACGACGCTGATTCACAATCTAGGCATCGCTGACAAGATCGCGTATTGCGTAGATGACACGCCAAAGAAGCAATTCAAATACATTCCGGGAACAAACATTCAAATCCTGCCAGTGTCGGAACTGAAGGGCCAGCCGGTTTTGATGACGGCATGGAACTATGAGAAGGAAATCAGGCAACGCATCAACAACACATTGATACATCCGTTCAGATGATATTGGGCGTCATAGGAAAGGGCCATTGGGGAAACGTCTATGCCAAGACGATCAATGATCTTGGCTTGATGTGTTGGCAAGGCGGACGCGAAGACATGCTTCCTGCCGATGGGGTAATCATCGCAACACCGGCAGAGACACACTACAAGATAGCTTTCGACCTGATTGACCAAGGAATCCCGGTCATCATTGAAAAGCCGGTTTGTATGTCATCCGATGAAGTCAGAAGTCTGCTATACCTTGCCGAGGACGACGGGATCGTCTTTACAGGTCATACGAGGCTCTATTCTCCGCTGTGGCGTGCGTACAAGGCCAACATTCCGAAAGGCGCAAGGAAGGCCGTTTGTGAGGCCGGAGGGCCATGCAAGATTGATCCGTGGTGGGATTGGGGATCGCATCTTGTCGCCATGTGCATCGACCTTGGCCTAGACCAGGCTGAATGCGAATACAGCATAAGTTCTGATCGAAAGCCCATAAAAATAACTGTTGGCGACCATGTTTTTGTCGATAAACCGACAGTCCCAATGCCATTAGAGGTATTGATAAGTGAATTCGTTAATGCTATAGCTATAGGGACGCCGGACGTTGAAGGGCTACGTTTGGGCTTAAAGGTTGTGGAAATGCTGGAATCCGACGCCGGGATGCGGGCGAGAGCGCCGACTGCTTAAGGTCGTGGAGATAGATATGAGTGATGAATTGAGCCTTGGCGGTATCCTTTCAGGCGAGGCCGCACCCGCACCAGAGCCAGAGCAAGCGCCAGAACCAGTAGCAGAGCCGGTACAAGAGCCGGTTCCTGAACCCGAAGCCACGCCCGAACCAGCGCCCGAGCCTGTTGCTGCACAGCAACAGCCGATGACTGAGAAGGAAAGGGCGTTCTATACCGCCATGTCCGAGGAACGGCGCAAACGGCAGGAGATCGAGCGCCAACTTAAGGAAATCCAAGCAGCACAACCGCCCCAAGAACCGAAGGCGTTTTGGGATGATCCCGAGGGTGCGCTTTCGTCGTTCAAGCAGGAAGTTGCAAAAGTCGTCACAACGACCAGAATGGACACCGCAGAGCAGATTGCGCGTAGCAAATACAATGACTTCGATGACAAAATCAATGTCTTTGCTGATGTTCTGCAAAACACTCCGGGTTTGCGTGAACACTGGATGAATGCTGCTGATCCTGCTGAATTTGCGTACAGAACAGGTAAAAACTACATGGAACTACAACAAGCAGGGAATATTGACTCCTTAAGGGCCAACATTGAAAAAGAGGTTCGGCTGAAACTTGAGGCAGAACTCAAGGCCAAGGACGAGGCAAGGAAGGCAGAAATAGCGGCTATCCCGCCTAGCCTGTCCAATGCCCAAAGCGCCCCCGGAAACAAGGCTGTTTGGGGTGGGCCTCCTTCGCTTGATAATATTTTGAAACCGTGATATATAATCAATTTATGGAGTCGCCATCCTTGAAGGGCGTGTAATTTTATGCAAATGCAGTCCTGCCGCCGAGGTTATTGGGCGTTTGAGTGCCGCCGACATACGGGCGAACAAACGGAGATTCATCCCTTTAACTTTTCTGGAGAACTGCTATGGCACAAACTTATGCCGTTAGTGGCCTGACTCCTCAGCAATGGGACTCCGAATTCTTCACTGACTATGTACGCGCATCACGCTTCAAGCGGTACATGGGCACGGATGAAGGTTCGATTATCCAGCTTAAGGAAGACCTGGCCAAAAAGAAGGGCGATAGCGTTACCTTTGCCCTTGTCAATGAACTTGTCGGTGACGGTGTTACCGGCAACCAAACCCTGAAGGGCAATGAAGAACGCCTTGGTTCCCGCAGCCACAAAGTAACCGTTGATGTGCTGCGCCACGCTGTTGCTGTTGATGATTGGGATGTGCAGAAGTCCGTCATCGACCTTCGCAACGCGGCCAAGACGCAACTTCGTGAATGGGCGCAAAAGAAGCTGCGTGACGGTATCACCAATGCGCTTGGGCAAATCGACGGCGTGAACTACACGTCATCGTCTGCCGCACAGCGCAATACGTGGACTGCCAACAACTCTGACCGCGTTCTGTTCGGCCTGGCTACCAGCAACTACAACGCCACTTTCGCAACTGCGGTTGGTGGCCTGTCGTCTGGAGAGCAACTTACGCCGAATGCCTTGTCGCTGATGAAGCGACTGGCACAAGCTGGCGCTCCGAAGATCAAGCCTGTCTATGTGCGAGAAATGGATCAGGAATGGTATGTCTGTTTCATCGGCCCGAAAGCTTGGCGCGATCTGACCGAGGACAACCCGACTACCAACGTCCTGACTTTGGCTAACCGCGATGCGCGTGTTCGTGGCACGGACAACCCGCTCTTTACCGGCGACTCGCTGGTGTGGGACGGCATGATCCTGCGAGAACTGCCTGAGATTGCCGCGCTTGACGTGTCCGGTTCTGCCGGTGCGCGTATCGAGCCGGTGTATCTCTGCGGTGCGCAAGCTATCGGTCTAGCTTGGGCGCAACGCACCAAGAGCACCACGGATACCGACGACTATGAGTTCCTTCATGGCGTTGGCGTGCAGGAAATTCGTGGTATTGAAAAACTGCGGTTCGGTACTGGAGCATCCGATCTCACTACGCCAAAGGATCATGGCATCGTGACCGGCTTCTTCGCTGCCGCTGCTGACTAAGGAGAACTGATATGGCTACTCGTCAATCTACCAAAGTCGCAAATGCAGGTTCGCCTACCAAGTCGCTGCGTGTTGGTCTTGTGGCTGCTACCGCCGTCTATTCCGTTGCTGCCGCCACTTCGCTGTCGGCTGGTGATGTGGTTCAGATGGTGAAAGCGCCGCAGGGCGGTACGCTGGTTTATATGGCTCTGACTGGCGGTTCCGGTGATGCTCTGGTTACTGTGGGTGACGGCGTTTCGACTGCCCGTTACCTGTCGTCTGTTACCATGAGTTCGGCGCAACCGACTGTGCGGGTTATCAATACGGCTTCCGCTCCGTACACGTATTCGACCGATGACACTATCGACATTACTGTCGGCACTGTCTCTGTCGGAACGATTACGGGCGGGTTCCACATGACCTGCATCTTTGCGATGGATGTTCTGTAACGAAGCAACGAGGGAAAGGGGGCTTCGGCCCCCTTCCTCTATGGAGGATAAATGGCCGAACAGATTTGGGAGCAGGCGACATCACTTCATCTTGCTCAGCAATACGATGAGGCTGAAAAACTTTATGACCTGATCCTTGCACAAAACCCCGAAAACTCGGGATTGATCGCAACAATAGGGACGCTGTATCTCCAAACAAACAGATTTGGAATGGCGATTGCCCTTCTGCAACACGCATCAAAGAAACAGCCTACCAGTGACATTCTTTGCAATCTGGCTATTGCTTACAAGCAATCTGGACAGATCGCAAAGGCCCATGAATATTTCGAGAAGTCAATCAAGAAGAATCCAACGGCTTCAGCACTCGGCAACTACGCTGCGCTATTCACCAACAATGGCACGCCAGAGAAGGCAATCCAGATAGCCAAGCGTGCGATCAAACTTGACCCTGACTGCACAATGGCGCATTGGAATATGGCGCTTGCCATGCTTGAGGATGGCCAGTGGGAAAGTGGCTGGAAAGAGCATGAATGGGGTTTCCGCAGCGGAATGCGGATAGACCGGGAAATACCGGGTACGCAAGTGTGGGACGGTAAGGCAAAAGGTAAGGTTGCAGTCTATGGCGAACAAGGCATTGGCGACGAGATCATGTTCGCAACAATGCTACCTGACTTGATGAAAACGAACGAGGTCGTGTTCGAGTGCCATAAGCGGTTGAAACACTTGTTCGAGGAAGCATTCCCCGGACTTGTCTGTATCGGCACAAGAGAGGACAAGGTAATCAACTGGCATGAGAAACACAAGCCGGAATGGCGCATTTCCATCGGTTCTCTTGGGCAGTATTACCGCAACAAGCGAGAGGACTTCCCCGGCACGCCGTATCTCAAGGCAGAATCAGCGCCGCGTGGCGACAAGTTCCGCGTTGGAATCTCATGGACTGGCGGACTGAAGCCCGGACGTGTGGCCACCCGCACGGTTCCGCTTGCATGGTGGAAGTCAATCTTGAACAACGATGCAGAGTTCGTGAGCCTTCAGTACACGGATTGCAAAGATGAGATTGACACGCTGAACAGCGTTGCAGGATACGACATCAAGCAATTCGACGAAGTGAAGGCAGAGGACTATTACGAAACTGCAAAACTCGTCATGTCTTGCGACTTGGTTATCTCCTGCTGCACTTCCGTTATCCACCTTGCCGGTGCGCTTGGAGTGCCGTGTTGGGTGATGGTTCCGAACAAGCCAGCTTGGCGTTACGGGGCTTCCGGGCCAATGTCGTGGTATCGCAGCGTTCGCCTTTACAGACAACCTGAAGGCGATGCAAACGCATGGATGCCAGTAATTCAGCGGGTAGGTTATGACCTTGAGCAATTGATTAAGTCGAAGGAAAGGATAGCGGCATGAAGTTCGCCTATGTTGGTGGGCCTTACAAGGAGTATCGCGGATACATATTCAGTTACGGCAATCCTACAGACGTTGCCGACAAAGCTACCATTGAAGCCCTGTCTGTCAATCCTCTCTACAGGAGAATCGAAAATGCCTTGCGGAAAGAAGAAGGGCAAGCGCCCGCCGAAGAAGTAAATGAAGGTTCTGAAAACGCTTGTCCGAAGTGCGGAAAGATAGTCACTCGCGGCAAGCATATCCATGTCAAATATTGCAAAGGGAGTAACAATGTTATCTAACCCGATAAAGGTGTTTATCGGATATGACCCGCAAGAGACTGTGGCCTATCACGTCCTTGCAAACAGCATCATGCGCCAGTCAAGCAAGCCGGTGCAGATTACGCCGCTCATGTTGTCGAATCTTCCACTTACAAGGGGGCGCGAGATTACGCAATCCACGGAATTTGCGTTCAGTCGCTTCCTTGTGCCGTGGTTGTGCAACTACGAAGGAAAGGCAATCTTCATGGATTGCGACATGCTTTGCAGGATGGACATTGCAGACTTGTTCAAGCAGACGAGCGACTACAACGCACAGGTTTCAGTTGTAAAACATAGCTACACACCGATTGACGAGGACAAGTTCCTCGGAAACAAACAGACTCGGTATCCAATGAAGAACTGGTCTAGCTTGATGATCTTCAACAATCCGAAATGCCGTGTATTGACGCCCGAAATCGTCAATGAAGCTTCAGGCATGTATTTGCATCAATTCCAATGGGCTGATGAGATTGCCGAGATTCCAAAGGCGTACAACCACCTTGTAGGGGAATATGCGCCGAATCAGAATGCCAAGATCGTGCATTACACGCTTGGAACGCCGTGTTTCTCGAAATACTCACGCTGCGAGTTTTCGCAGGAATGGCATGACGAAAAAAACAGAGTGCTTGGTTACAACAAAATAGGCGAGTGCGGATTGCCGGAAAGGCACGCGGCATGAATATCACTAGCCGTATTGACGGAACCACAGAAATTCCAGACGAGTGGCATCAGGCGAAGCTTCCGGCTCCTCGCTCGGTAAAGATAAGTCTTGACGATCATTGCCAATTCAAGTGTGCTTTCTGCTCCTCAAGCAAGCAGGAAGTGAAGCATGAAATGCCGTGGGAAATGTTCACCAAGCTGATTGACGATCTAGTCGCGGCAGGAACAGAGGAAATTGGCCTGTTCTACATCGGGGAACCGATGTTGGCAGAGAACCTTGTTCGTGGCATCAAGTATTGCAAGGATGCTGGCGTAAAGTACGTTTTCCTGACTACGAACGGCCACCTTGCTACGGCAGAGCGCGTCAAAGATTGTATGGAGGCAGGGCTTAACAGCCTGAAATTCTCGTTCAACTACGCTGACGGCCAGCAAGTACGGCAGATTGCCGGAGTATCGCCGCGAGTGTTCGACAAGATCGTGCAGAACATCAAGGACGCACGGCGCATCAGGGATGAAGGCGGATACGACTGTGGCATTTACGCAAGCTCAATCATGTTCGATGGCGCACAGGGCGAAGCAATGAAAGACGCTGTGACGCTGATTCAGGATGACGTTGATGAACATTACTGGCTTCCCTGCTTCACTTTCGGCGGACAGGTTGAGTTCGGCCAGCAAGTGCGCGGCAATCCGGGGCGGTTGGACAAAATGAGGGATGCGTTGCCATGTTGGGCGGTAGTGCGCGAGGGGCATGTTACGGCTTCCGGTGACGTGTCTGCATGCTGTTTTGACACACATGAACGGTGGGTGATGGGGAACCTTGCGGATACCGACTTTATGACGATCTGGAACAATGAGAAATTCCAATCATTGCGCGAAGCTCATTTCCGCAAGGACGTTACAGGAACACCTTGTGAGCATTGCGCCGTGGGATAAAGGATAAGCCATGTCAGTTACTTTCACCAGAACCAGAAACCAACTTGCCGCGATGGTGCTGCGGAAACTCGGCTATTCGGACGAGGAAACGGAAACATCTGGTGATTTGACGATTGTCTATGAGGCGATTGACCTTCGGCTGAAGGAGATTCACCGCCTTGGCGTGTTTTGGCCGAAAGTGACAAAGACGCCGGTATCGTTCAGCTTGGCCGCTGGCATCAGCACGGCAAGCGCATCAGTTGATATTGCCTATCCTATTTCGATGACGGTGATAGAGAATTCCGAGGATATGCCGGTTAGCATCATCGACGTGCGCCAATATGCCGCAATTCAGGACAAGACGGAGACGGGCACGCCAGTACAGGCCCTTTGGAAGGGAAGCGCGGAGTTCGTGTTCTGGCCTGTTCCTGTTGCTGATACCACGGCAAAGCTGACGTATGAGCGCATAGCAGACGACACTTCTGCATCGGCTGGCGTGGATGTGCAAGTGTCAATGCTGCGCTGGTTGAAGGACATGATTGCTTACGACTTAGGCGACGACTTCAGCATACCGGAACAGAAGATGCGACGGTTTGCTGATGAGGCCGACAAGGCTGAGAAGAATATCCGCAAACTGGCAGTACAACATGTTGATTACGGGCCTGTCTATGTTGATGACTTTGACGGTCGTAGGCCGACTAATACGCGGCAGACGGACTACTGACATGAGAATTCCATTAGTCACCGAAGTCGATACACGCGATGGCTCAAGCAACAAGGACGAGCGGCTTACCAATATGCTCGCGGAGAAGGACAGCGAGCTTATGGCGTGTGTTCGTCCGGGGCTGAATACGTTGCTGGCTTCTAGCGGAAATGGAAATGGCCTGATGTGCTTCAATGGGCAGATTACGCATGTTTTCGGTACTGCGCTCAAGTTCGGCACAACGCCGACAAGCATTAGCACCGTAGTTGATGGTGAATACGACTTCGCGGTGATCCCATGAGACTACCAGTCGTAGGCAACATAAGCACAAAAGACGGCGCATCAAACAAGAATGCGCGAATGGTCAATGTGCTTGCCGAGGAAAAGAAGGATAAGACTATTGCTGCGGTTAGGCCGGGGTTGAATCAATTGGCTACTGGTAGCGGGGCTGGAAATAATCTTGTGTGCTTCAATGGGGATTTGGTTAATATTTACGGGAATACAGTTTATCAGGCAGTTTTAGCTGGTGGTGCCGGATCAGAGTATTCAATAAATTATCTTCCGATAGCCGATCATTGGAACCATGTAATCTGGAACGGGAGCAAATTCTGTGCTGTAGGAAATACATACAGTGCAACAAGCGAAGATGGTTTGACGTGGGAATATGGATCAATGCCGTTCGCTGCGTGGTGGGGTTCTGTTGCGTGGAATGGGACGATATTTTGCGCTGTAATGTGGGGATTATCTGGTTCCTCTCCTTATGTACATGCTGGCGCTACTTCTACTGACGGATTGACATGGACGGCGAGAGAACTTCCAACAACAGATGAAGAAGATGAGAATGGCAATTCTCACATCGCATCCAATGGAACATTATTTGTAACTGCGGCTTATGATGCTGGCGCAAACTTCTATACAAGCACGGATGGAATTACATGGACTGCTAGAACTGCGCCAGCCGCTTTTGCTGGCTATGGTGGACTTTTTGCTTATGGCGGAGGAAAGTTTGTAGCATTGACGGCTTATCTTGGAACTACTTACGCAACAACTTCAACAGATGGAATTACTTGGACGGCAGCTACAACTCCAAGCATAACGCTCCCCGGCAGTGCTAATTATGAAAAACTTGTATTTATAAATGGGTTATTCGTGGCAATCAATGGCACACAATTTCAGTACTCTACAGATGGGGTTACATGGAATGTGAATTCGTATGGCAGCACAATTTGGTCTGGGGCAATAGAATGGGACGGAGAAAAATACGTCATATTTGGCTCTGAGCCTGTAGCTGGTGGTGCTGATTGTTCTATGCTTAGTTCTAGTGATGGTGTTACATGGGAAGAATCTAGCATCCCTGAAGGATGGATGTTTTCTGCCGCGTCTAATGGAACCAATATTGTAGTTGTTGGAACTGCTGCATCTTACGCAAACACTGATGTACATTTAATCAACATATCGGACGCATCTTATACGCTAGAATCAATCGGCACTATGACTGATGGTTATTTCGACTTCGCACTAATCCCATGAGCACCCTATTCCTCAAAACCAAGACAGTAGCGTACTACATGACGCTAAGTGCGAACCAGTTGCTTTACTCGCAAGCACTGGACAATGCGGTATGGACGGCAACCACAATGACGCTGACGACCGGGCAGACAGACCCTAGCGCGGGTACGGATGCCTATACGCTGACTGCAACTGGTGCTAATGCCACATTGCTGCAATCAGTTGTCTTGACGGATACGCTACAGCGCACATTCTCAATCTACCTGAAGCGCAAAACAGGCACAGGCAATATCTCCATCACGGTAGATGGAACGACGTACTCCGTAGAAACCACGACTGGCTCATGGGCGCGGTTCGATACTACGCTTACAGCTTCCGGCACAGTAACCGCTGGCGTGAAGATTACCACCAGCGGCGACGAGGTTTATGCGGCTTGGGCCATGCTGGAGGACGGGGACACAGCTTCAACGTACTCAGAGACGGCGGCGAACCGCTACACAGTGACGCAAGTAACGGACGGCGATTACCCTGCCAACACGGTAAGAGGATGCGCGTACCTCGATGGCCGCATTTTCGTCATGACTTCGATAGGCGAGATTTACCAGTCAAACATTGAAGACCCCGCCGCATGGGAAGCATTGGACTTCATCCAGTCGCAGATTGACTCATACGATGGCGTCTATATCGCACGGTATCAGGAATATATTGTGGCGATGAAAACGTATGGAACCGAGTTCTTCTACGATGCCGCGAACGCCTCGCCGGGTTCTGTATTGTCGCCAGTATCCAATGTGTACTTTAAAGTCGGTTGCGCCCATGAGAACTCAGTCAAGGAAATGATTGGGACGATAGTATGGCTAGGGCAGACTCAGGACGGATTCGGGCGCGGGGTGTATCAGATTGAAGGCAATCAACCGAAGAAGATCAGCACGCCGCAGATTGACAAGATTCTCGATACTGACGACTTGGCTACTGTCTATTCATGGAGCGCCAAGGTGGGAGCGCATAACCTGTATGGACTCACGCTTGGAACCTCTGCCTTGACGCTGGTCTATGACTTCTCTACCGGCATTTGGTCGTTCTTCACCTATCTGGCCGTTAGCGGCGGAACCAAGACGATTACCGCTATCACGGCTGACGGTGCGGTTACTTCCACGGCGCACGGATATTCTGACGGCGGAATCATCAATGTTGCCGCCACTAATGGTGACTTTAACGGCTGGCATGTGGTGACGAACGTATCGACAGACGGCTACAACATTCAGGCCACAGGAACGGCTTTCAGCGGATCAGGCACGTCGCAGCTATACACGGAAACGTACTTCCCCGTCATCGCATCCACGGCTTGCGGAGGTCGCCAATGGATGCAACATCCTACTTCCGGGGCGCTTTACGAGTTCGATCAGGACATCTACGCAGACGAGATCGGGGCCACAGCGGCTAGGATCAGGACGCCCAAAGTCGACGGCGGAAGCGCAGGGTTCAAGACCATAGGATCAACTGAGTTAATAGGTGACAAGATCGCGTCTTATGCTATGCTTAGATGGACGGACGACGACTACGCAACCTATTCAAAGTTCAGAACAATTGACTTGGATTTGGAGCGCAGCAGGACGCGGAGATTGGGCAATTTCTCGCGCAGGGCATTTGAGGTTTTGCACGTTAAGGACGCTAATTTCCGGTTGGAAGCTTTGGAGATAGAAGGGAACTGACATGGCATATAGCAACCTGGTTGATAACTTCGTGAATTCTTGGCAACCGCAGACGTATGCGTATTCGACTGCTGGCGATCCTGTGATGAATCAGGCTAATGCGACAATCAATCAAGCCGCAAACAGGGAATCGCAACGCAGGGATATTGAATGGGCCAACAAGCAGAGGATGTACGATCCATCTTATTGGATGCAAGCTTTCGGGATGGGCGGAGGTGGAGGGCAAGCGGGATCGTCTTATGCCTACCAAGACACTGCTGCCCCATATCGCACTAGGCTGAATGCGCTGCTTGATAATCCTGATGCTATTGCGAATACAGGAGTGTACAAATTCGCCCTAAACCAAGGGAACGAAGCAGTCAATCGCAACCTTGCTGCAAAAGGATTGCTTAAGAGTGGTAATCGACTGGCAGAACTTACAAAGTTCGGCCAAGGGCTTGCATCGCAGCAATACGGGCAAGAGGCCGACAGGTTGGCAAATCTGGCCAGTACTACTCGCGCCGGAGACATCAGTAAATATGGTGCAGATAGTTCTAGGTATGGCGTTGAACAACAAGGTCAGAATCAGTTACGCGGGTTACTAATGCAGAACATACTGAAAAATACGTGGTAAGGAGCAACCATGCCAATCATCAATCCAACCACAGACCAGCTATCCGAATGGATGGCGCAATATTACCCGCAGCAGCAGCCTAGTCGCCGCCTGTCTGATCTCGCGCTATCTCCCGCCGATCAGCAAGCCTTGATGGCCGACATGCAGCAGACGCAAGACCCGGAGAACGCGGCGATCATGCAGCAGATGCAGCAGATGCAACAACAACCTGCTGGTATCCCTGCCGACATGCAAGGAAACTTCATTCAGCGCACAGGTGGAGAACCAATACCATTGCAATCCATTCAGCAGCAAGGTGGCATGTCGCTTAATGATCTGCTGAACAAGACAGGCGCGAGGATTCAGGACAAGGTAATTCTGTCGGATCGTGGTGAAGGATACCGCACGCCTTACGGGTCTGTTGCTGGATTGGATAGCAATGGTCGCATGTGGGAAATGGATAAGCCTCGCACTCCTGTTGTTACTACGAAGCAGATGAAAGAGTATTGGGACATGATAAAGGCGCAACGAGAGGCGCAAGGTGGGGATGCAAAACCTCAATTCCACGATGGGCAATGGGTCTATCCGCCTTCCGCTTCTACCCCTCAAGGCCAGTCTGTACCTGTTAGTGGCTTCAAAACGAAACCTACTGAGGATCAAGGGAAAACGGCATACAACGTCGGGCGCATTCTGCAATCAGCGAAGATGTTGCAAGACGCGGTTACGAAGAATCCTGCGGCTATGGCTCCGGGAGACGCCGAAGCAGTTGCAAGCGTTACGCCGCTGTGGGGTTCTGCTCAAGAAGGATTGAAGAACCTTGCTAGAAGCCCAGACAGGCAGATAGTCAATCAGTCTCAGGCAGACATTGTCGACTCGCTTCTGTTCCTTGCAACTGGTGCCGCATACAACAAGGAGCAATTGGAACAGCAACGAGCATCGTATCAGCCGAATTGGACGGACTCGCCAGAGGCAATCAATGCCAAAAATGAACGAATGAAGGGGTTGATTGAATCAGCGAAGGTACGCGCCGGGAGTGCTTGGACTCCTGAAATGGATTCGGCTCTGAGCGTGTTAAATATTCCCGCTGTCGGCGGAGGTGCAAAAGCACCATCGCAACAGTCCGCGCCTAAAGTTGGCATGATGAAGAATGGCTATGTATATAAAGGTGGCGATCCTTCTCGGCAAGAATCTTGGATGAGAGTAAAATGAGCGGCCCTTGGGAAGATTACCAACCTAGCCAACCTACTGCTGAACGTGGGCCGTGGGAAGACTACGGTGGTTCTTCGCCTGTCGAATCTGCGCCGCAAGAAGAAGGAAAAGGTTTCTTCGCAAGCATTCCAGAGAAAATGCTTAAATCTACCCCGTTCGGCATGGCTGCTGATATGTACGAACGAGGCTATAAAGGCCAGTTGCTGACACCGAAAGAGGAATCACAACTTCGCGGCGTAGCTATGGGCGCATCAAACCTTGCTACCGGAATACCGCAATACTTAGCCAATGCGGTAGGTATGGGCGAAGGCATCAATGAAGCCTTGCGTAGAAAAGAGGAAGAATACCAAGCGGGACGAGAAGCAGCGGGACGAACAGGATTTGACGCTATGAGGCTGGCGGGTAACGTAATTGACCCTGTTGCTGTATTGGGGTTGAAGAAACTGATCTCTATAGCTCCTGCCGTATCTAAATTGGAAAAGATTAGGCAAGGCGCTGGAGTTGGCGGCGCTATCGGACTTGCTTCGCCTGTAACTAGCGGAGACGATTTCGAGGCAGAGAAGAATCGACAAGCTGGTGCTGGCATGGCGATTGGTGCGGCTATTCCGGCTGGCATTGCTGCTGCTGGTGGCGTGTACAACACGCTGAAAAATCTCATTCAACCACTTAGAGGTGATGCAGCGGTTAGTAGAACTGCTGGTAGGGTTGCACGCGATGCTGCTGGCGAAAGATCAGATGATGTTATCGCGCATCTTGGCAGAGCCAAAGAAGGGCAAACTGCTGGTGAGGCTGCTGTAGGAGCAGGTAGTGCCGAGTTTGAAGGGTTGCAGAGAATCGCCAGAAAACAAGCCCCGTCTGAGTATTTGGACTTATCTGCGAAGCAAGCTCAAATATCTGGCGCAGAGAAACAGGCACTTGATATGGTAACTGGCCCAATGCGAAGAAAGGCATTGGAAGCGGCTAACATCAAAGGCGTCCAATCTGAGAATGTCATTTCAAACATTGACACTCAATTGTCAGAAAAAGGCATTCGAGCATCTGATGTAGTCCAAAAAACGCTTGGCGGCATAAAGAACAAGATTGCATCACTCACAAATGAAAATGGAGTGATTGATGCCAACGACCTTTACACGATCAGAAAGGAAGTTGGGAACAGTATTGCTACATTCTCGAAGGAAACCAGCAATTGGGATAAGCGTCTTACATCAAACCTTGAGCGCAAGATTCAAGGTGCAATTGACGATGCAATCGAGAACGCTGGTGGTAGAGGATGGAAACAATACCTCCAAGAATATTCAACTGGCATCAAAGATATTGGTTCTCGTGATGTTGCAACAAAAACGGCAAGGAAGATGGAGATTGCAGGATCGGAAAAAGCGAGGGAAATAGCGGGACAAGACGAAATACCTATCAGCCTACCGAATATTTTGTCTAGGCCGACTATGATTGTCAATGCCATTCTCCGAAAGGCGCAAGGTATTGGTAGTGAGAAAACAAATACTGAAATAGCAAGGCTCATGCGGAATCCAAAGGAATTGGCTGCTGTAATGAAAGCAGCAAATCCAGATGAGCGCATGATTCTGGCTAAAGCGTTTATGGCGAACACGGCCATATCAGCAGGATCACAAGCGGCTGGCAGGAAAATAGGTAGCGAGTAATGGCGCAAAACCCACTAGGCCCGCCGCCAAACGTAGATCAGCAATTACCGTTCAATCGGTGGATGCGGCTGATGTATGAGCGCATTGTTAGGGCTGGACAAATCCTATGGAGCCAGCTTGATTTCACAGGATCGAACCTTACTGATCTAGCAACGCGCAATCACGCCGATTTGCAGAATATCAATACGGCGAGCTATACGCACCTGTCGGCGACGAATCATACCGATCTAACGGATGGCGGTGACTCAACGCTTCATTACCATGCGACGGACAGGGATAGCGCGAACTTTACAGGAACGACCTGGACAGACTTGACAGACGCTGGGGATTCAACTCTGCACTACCACGCAACAGACCGCGCACTAGCAAACGCAACGGGGACGCTTGCATTAGCCAATGGAGGTACAGGCGCAAGCCTTGCCGATCCGAATGCTGACAGAATTCCGTTTTGGGATGATTCTGCTGGTGCAATCGTTTGGCTTACCGCTGGCAGTGGGTTGACAATCACAGATACAACAATGACCGCTTCTGGTAGCGGAACAGCATTGAATAACGTAATTTCATCCACAACAACTATTGACGCAGACACTAGCTATCCTGTTGTTTCGTACTTAACCATATCTTCCGACTTAACCGTTTCTGGCAATCTCATGGTGACTGGATAATGGCACAGATTATTGTCGATGAAGGCGCGGCCCCATCTACTCCATCAACTGGAAAGGTAACTATCTATGCGAAAACAGATGGGTTAATTTACGGAATGGATGATGCTGGTAGCGAGACTAAATTAAGCAATGCTGGAGGCATCACGATAGGGACTCCAGTAGCATCTACGTCAGGAACATCTATTGATTTTACTTCAATTCCGTCTGGAGTTAAAAGGATAAAAATAAGTTTTGTTGGGGTATCGACGAATGGAACAAGTAATCTTCTTGTGCAAATAGGAGATTCAGGCGGCATAGAAAATACAGGATATGCAAGCGCATCGGCTACAGATAGCGGCAGCAGGGTTACTAGTACGGCGGGTTTTTTGGTTACTGCGGCCATAGTTGCAGGATCGACATCATATGGGCAGATGACTCTGCAACTAGAGGATAGTTCTAATAATGGATGGTCTGAATCGGATGTGATGTCTGATTACGGCGGTGGAGGATTGGTTGCAATGGGTGGTGGAGCAAAAGATTTATCTGCTACTCTTGATAGAGTACGTATCACAACAGTAAATGGAACCGACACATTTGATGCTGGTGAAATAAACATTGCTTATGAGTAATCATTATGAACAGAATTGAAATCAATGTACTAACTGGTGAGAAAACCATCATCCCACTTACTGAGGATGAAATCTCAGAAGCCGTGTCCAGAGCTTCTATTGAGCAAGCAGAGAAGAAACGACGGGATGCCATTACGAAGCTAACAGAGATAGACATAGCCAGTGTCCGTTCGATTCGTGAGTACATAGCCGCACAGCCAGACGCTCCAAAGGCTATGAAAGATAAGGAAGCCGAGGCGATAGCTGAACGGGAGAAGCTGAAATGAATCTCTCAGACATCAAACAATTTGTAAAAGGAGCCGACATGCAATTAGAAGACCGTGAAAAGATGCTGGCCGGAGTGGCAGTCATGGCGTCATGGACTGGACTAGCAATCGTCGGAATTACGCCGGTCGAACCACTGATCGGCATGTATCAGATGATCCTCGGCGGCTTGGGCGTGTTTGGCGCGGCTAAGTGGCAACCGAAATGAGCAAGATCAAATACCGCGCCGGGTATAAGTACCAGTTGGCTGCGGCCTATTACTGCATGACCCCGATCAAGCCGAACAAGGCGATCAAGCGTGAGTTCTTTACGCTGTCAAAGAACGGGAAGCTGTGGATCAAAAAAGGATACGCTTGGGATGGCGCTTCCGGCCCCACATTCGACTCCAAATCATCCATGCGCCCATCGCTGGTGCATGACGTATTCTGCCAGATGATGCAGACCAGAAAGCTCGATTACGATCTCTGGCAGGACAAGGTGAATGAGTTGTTTAAACAGCAGTGCAAGGAAGATGGCATGTGGGGGGCTAGAGCGTGGTTGTGGTATCAGGCGGTTGAGTTTGCCAATGCCGGACATCCAGATCAACCAGACTCGAACCCGGTTCAGGAGGCTCCTTAACAATAAGGAAGGTAAAAATGGATGAATACACAGGTGAGGAACGGAGACAGTATGCGCATCTATCTGATGAGCAAGTGGAGCGCATTGCTGAACGTGCTGCGGAAGTTGCCTTGGAAAAGGTGTATACATCCATCGGAAAAAGCGTGGTTAGCAAGTTTCTATGGCTGGTTGGGGCGGGCACTCTTGCGGTGGCTGCGTGGCTGAACGGATCGGGGCATTTGAAGCTGTGAAACGCGCCGCCATACTTATTCTTCTAACGGCCACCGTCGCCGTGTATGCCGCAGACGATATTGATGCCAAGTGCAAGGCCGAAGGTGGGTGCATGATGATTACGCAACGGGCGTATGATTATTTGGTCAATGAATTGGCCAAAATGGCGAATACGATTGCCAAAATGAAGAAGGAACAATGCGCATGAAACGCAGCGATCTCCGCGAGGCACTAGAGAATCCCAACGTCCGCGCATTCCTTCACGCCATCCGGCTAGGCGAAGGAACAAGCGACGAGCAGGGCTATTTCCGCATCGTAGGCGGGGATCACTTTTCTCATTTCGTGGATCATCCTCGGGCTAGGCGATGGATCAGCCGTTACCGCGTATGGAGCACGGCGGCAGGAGCGTATCAGATCATTTCCCCTACTTGGGACGGCTTGGTTAGGCAGTACGGCTTTACCGACTTCACGCCAGAGACTCAGGACGAGGCGGCGGTGGCATTGATTGCCGAGAAGCGAGCATTACGACACGTGAAGAACGGCGCGATTGAAAAGGCAATACCGCTGCTTCGTGGAGTGTGGGCTAGTTTGCCGGGTGCTGATGGGGAACAGCGTCAGGAAACGATGCAGAATGTGCTTGCTGTGTATCAGGCGCATGGCGGAGTATTGGCGTAACCGCGCCCCCTCTCAATATCAGATTAGCGTCTCGACTTGGCGTTGATTCACAACGTACATTAGCGTTTCCTGTGCGCCATTTGTCGGAAGTTTTAGGACGTCTACTTCTAGTTGGGCACCTCAATGCGCATGTACTCTAGCGCCAAGAATATCTCGCACCAGCCTCATCTGCGGATAATCAAGTTGCGCCCTTCCGCAATCCACTTGTGCATTCCTCCAGCCATGCCAATAACTCCGGCTCTTATCGCTTCCTGGCTCTTTAGAGCAATTCCACCCGTCACGATACCCGGCAAGAATTTCATCATCATCCAAGCAGTCGAGATCGGCCTTCGTTTCTACCGGAACAAATTCACTCATTTCCTTCCCTTTCTGCGCCCAACAAGCGCTTCGAGAGGGACTGTCTGCAAGCGTTGCTTGCATCCAGCCCCTCAAGCTAATCGTTAGTCCACATGCCGTTCGCGCCACATCCCAATAAAGCCAAGGTTCTTCCCGCATTCGCGGCAGATCGCATCGCACGCCTGAGTTTCGGTAACTCCGGCATTGTGTTTGCACGTCGCCTTTACGTACCAATCAACCGCCAACGCAAAAACTCCAGCCAAAGCTAGTGCGCTACCCAGTCCCAGCGAAAGCACATCACTTAAAGTCCAAACAAAAATTTGCTCCATGTCATCTCCTTGTGGTCTAACCTTCAGGTGCAGGGGAGCCGTGCAAGCTACGCTTGCCCGCCCCCCTGACCTTGCACGTTCGGCCCCTTAGTCGCCAAGTTGAAACAGCGCGCCGAGTAGTGCGCTACCAATGCCGCCCCAGACGATCCAGCCCCACGAAACCGGCTGCAACCCCCATCCGTGAATCATGATGAGAATTCCGAGTCCGATTGCAATTCCAAATCCAACCATTGAAAGCAAAAACTTTGTCATGTTGTTCTCCTGTTAGCGCGGGGCCGAACCCCGCATTGCAGCGGACGCTCTGCGAGCGCCGCTGAATTTAGACGTTAGCCGGCCAGACGAATGGCACTGATTCTGCTTCGTCGGGGTTGTCAGGCAGCACCTTCAGCGCGGCCAGTGCTTCACCAAAGATATGCGAACTCCACCCCCACGTTTCGCCGCTCCAGTTGCGAATCGCGTAGCAGTGGTCATCCACCACAATTGCGGTGTCCCCGTTGTTAAGCACGGCCACAGTGCGTTCCGGGTAGTTTCGTTCGTTCGTGTTCATATTCGGTTCCTTTTTTGTGTCGCCGGTCTTCGTGGGTAGCCGGCTAACCCGTCATTCCACAGGACGCCCCGCGATAAAGCTGCGGGTCGCCTGTGAATTCATGCGTTAGAACTCATCTGGTTCCGCCTGTGAATCTCGCGCTTGATCGTCTTAACGAGCCACACCCGTTGATGATGATGCGGGCCTGCCGTGGCTCTGTCCGCTGGGGGAAAATCCCCGCGCTTTATTGCCGCAGCAAGTGCCGCCGAGCTTTTGAACCCAAACATGGCCATCACGTCCCGGAGCGTCATTCCGGACATTGGGTTCACTTCGTTCAACCAAGTTGGCATCTGCATGAGTTCTAACCCTGCGTTCCAGCGGAGGCTGCGCCATGAAGCGGCGCACCCACGCTGAACTCCACGTTAGGGGTCTGCCGTTGAAACGCCAGCAGGTCTATCTTGATTCCCAACCCTTCGAGCGTTTGGTCTTCGGCAAGTACGTCCTGCCCTTCCGTGAAAAGCCGTGTTCTGTGACCGTCTGGCCTATGAACCGTCCACACCCTCACACCGACAAAACCCTTCGAGAATGCGTAGCGCGTCAGCGTTGGCTCATGCCACCACTGCACACCTTCGTCATTCGTGAAGTCAGGGGCTTCTTTCTTCGTGTCGCGCATGAAAACCCCTAACCCGGCAGTCCAGCGGACGCCGTGCCGGCGCCGCTGACTTCTGCGTTCGGCGTCTCTTCGTACTGCGCTTCCACGTCCGCCGCTGTGTGGCACTCGCTGAGCAGGTGAATTCCCGGCATGCAGCACTCGCCTTGGTAGCAGCAGACGAAACCATCGTCGTCATCGGAGAAGCCGCAGTCGTGAATGCAGTTGTCGGCGTCGTCCTCGCAGATGTCCAGGCAGTCGTCAATGTCGCCGTTGCAGGTGCATGCTTGGCCGCATTCCGGGCAGGTGTGCATGTCAGTCTCCTTTCTCAGGGCCGGCAGCCGCCGAACCCATCATTCCACCGGACCTTCGCCAAAAGACCGGCGAAGGCCGGTGACTTCAGCGTTAGAGGACTCTTTCTTCAGGCACTCCGGGCACACATCCTCATATGTCCCGTCCTCTTTTCGTTTGCGCTGCCAGCCTTTCTTCTTGGCAATCTCAAGCGCCGAGCGTCCGAGTCCATCAGCGGTACCATGCTGCGTTCCCTCGCCGGCCTGCCAATCGAAACACCTATCGCAAAAACAATCACACTGGTATGAAAGTGCCATGTCTGCCGTCCTCTAACACGTCGGTCAACCTTCGTTCGGCGTCACAGTTCAACGTCGTCGGTTGGTTTCCAGTCCTTGCGCGTGCTCATCCACCAGTCTCCGCGCATGTCACCTTGCGGCAGCGCGTGCTTATATGCTGGCACGCAGTCCGCGAAGTTTTCTCCGCAGATGTGAAACTCCTCAAGGTGGCAACCGCATTCGGATTCACCATGGCAGAGTCCGTCGAAGCCGTTTTGCTTCAAGTGTTCTTTTACAATCTCAATCACTTTCACCGCTGTCTCCTCTCAAAAGTCAGTCCGCCGAACCCGGCGCTCAACACGGACGCTGCGCCAGCGGGCTTCTCGTCGGCTTGTAGTTTCTCGTCGTTCATGGCTTCGTTTCAATTTCGTGATGCGCAGCGCCGGTTAGCTCTACGTTCGCTTCGCTCACCGGACTGGCCGAAAAGCCGGCCAGCCGGGTTACCTCTGCGTTAGGGGCCTTAGGAAGTAGCATCCAATGCGTCGGTTGCCCTACTGGTTTGTGGTCAAAACCAAGCCACACCCCGTCGTGTTCGTACCAATACCCAACGAACGAACATTGTTTAAATCCAGGCCCATCACCAAACAACAGCACATGAAATCTGTCCTTGGGCGCTGTCTCAATCGGTTGCCACGCCCCCAACCAGCCAGTCGACGCGGACTGTCCGAAGCCGCCTTCGCTTACCTCTTGCTGTTCCTGTTCGCTCATCGCTATTCCTTTCCTTTGTCCTCGGCCAGCCGGTCACTTTTCACGTTAGAGCGCGGAAATTTCACGGCTCAATTCTGACGCTACCATCGCAGATTGTTTGCGCAGATAATGCAATTCGTGATGTGCTTTTTGAACGCACATATTCCCGCCACGTTCGCGTTCCATTGCGACCACCTTTAGACCGTATGCAATCACGTCGTCAATGCCCCAGCAGGTTACATCTCCGTCGATTAGGCGCTCTAACTTTACGGTCAAGTCGGACAGGCCGCTGCGTGGCTCCTGCTCAGTTTTATTCAAGTCTGTCATTTCAGTTTTCCTTTATAGTGTTGAGGTGCGGCCTGCCGCTTACCTCCACGTTAGAACTCTTCTCCCACCGTTGCCGCATCTTCTCGACAACCTCCGCAGGAACCCCATGCACATTCGGCCAATTCCCGGTCGCTTCGAGAATGTTCGGCTCAATGCCGAATGTCTTCGCCATCTCGAAATACGGCTCCATCTCGAAGCGCCGCGTGAAGGTGTTGCTCACAACAACGCGCTTACCGTTCGCCAGCGCCTTGAAGGTTTCCCGCTGGCACCACTCATGCGCCGCCTTCACGTTCGCCGGGTCGTAGCAGTAATCGCCTTCGTCGTTCAGGTGGTAACTGTCGGCCTCGAACCACTCAAAGCCAGCCTGGTGCAGCGCCTTCGCCATTGTGCTTTTCCCGCTTCCGGGCAGGCCGCGAATCAAAACCAGCTTCATGTTTTCCTCCGTTGCCGGCTAATCAGACGTTAAACTTTCCCCGCCAGCACAATAGCTATCCATTTTTGCGCGTGCTTTGGAATCTTGTTCGTGCGAAGCCAATAGCGCAGAGCGTTCTCCGTATAGCTGAGTTTGACCGCCGCCACCTTTAGCCCGCCTAATTTCCTGATAACTGTTTTCGGATTCATGGCTCATTATAGGCACAAAACTTTTCGCATTGCAATGAAAATTTTTCTTGACTTGCGAAAACCATCATGCCTATACTTACATCGCCTAATCACATAGGGATAGCAAAAATGGCAATGTCAGCGTGTATCCACCATATCAAATCCATGAGCGTTACCAATCAGGATAATGGCAGTGGCGTGAAGTGGACTGAGATATTGATGTATGACGTTCATGGTAACGAATACGAGATCAGCATCTTCCCTGAAAATCAGGAGAAGGATTTGGCTATTTTCTTCGGCCGCAAAAATGATGACTTGGAGGAAGCGCAGTGAAAATCGAAATCAAAGGTCGTTTTAGCGGTAAAGTTTTGTTCGAACATGAGGCTGAGAACAACACTATACAAACAACACTAGAAGCCGCCGTTACGGTTCGTGCCAATCTGGACGGTGCCAATCTGGACGGTGCCAATCTGGACGGTGCCTATCTGTACGGTGCCAATCTGGCCCGTGCCAATCTGGACGGTGCCAATCTGGACGGTGCCTATCTGTACGGTGCCTATCTGTACGGTGCCAATCTGGACGGTGCCTATCTGGACGGTGAATTGTTGAAATCTGCGCCTTTATCCATTCTCAATCTCAAATGGAGCGTACTTATTTCCGCAGAATTCATGCGAATCGGTTGCCGCCGATATTCTCATGGTGATTGGCAGAATTTTGACGATGCAGCAATTAATGCTATGGATAGTGGCGCGTTGGAATTTTGGCGTGAGTGGAAAGAATCACTGATGATGATATGCGAAAAACACAGAAAGCAGAGCGAGAAATGCTAACCTACATCATCTACGAACAGCGCCCGCCTATCCCAAACGGCCGCAAGGTCAATCGCTTCGGTGAATACGACAAGCGCGGCGAGTACGAGGATTGCAGCGCGAATCTGGTTTCCCTCGGCCATGTCGTTGCAGATAGCAATGCCGAGGCATGGCGCAAGGCCAGGCTGATGACTCGGAAACCTGTGCTGGAGGAGATAAAGCAATGAATATCGCACTATACCAACTGGCAGAGGATTACCTTGCTGCATTCGATCAGCTTACCGAAATGGACATGCCCCCGGAAGTGGTGCAGGACACTCTGGAATCCATGCGCGGCGACATTCAAGTCAAGGCTACAAACGTCGCCATGTTCGTTCGCAATCTTGAGACGATGGCCGCGTCAATCCGCGAAGCTGAGAAGCAAATGGCTTCCCGCCGTAAATCCATTGAAGCCCGCGCTAAGCAGATCGAAGATTACTTGCTGTTCAACATGCAGCGCACCGAGATCAGCCGGATTGAATCGCCTTACTTCGCCATTATCCGCAAGCCGAATCCGCCGAAGGTGATACTGCATGGCGCTGTGCCGGAGCAATTCCTACGGTATCCAGAAGCACCGCCTCCGGAAGCCGATAAGAAAGCAATTGCCGAGTACATCAAGGCAGGGAATAGCCCAGATTGGGCTGAACTGAAACAGGATGAAAGGATTGAGATCAAATGACAACCGCACTTATCCCGCTGTCAGACGTTGAACGCATGGCTATGGCCGTTGCAGGTTCCAACCTGTTCGGCATCAAGACGAAGGAACAGGCCATTGCCCTTATGCTTGTGGCGCAATCCGAAGGGCTACATCCAGCCAGAGCCGCCCTTGAATACCATGTTATTCAAGGTAAGCCGTCTTTGAAAGCCGATGCCATGCTGTCCCGCTTTCAGGCCGCTGGCGGCAAGGTGGAATGGCACGATTACACTCCGGAAAAAGTATCCGCAACATTCTCGCATCCACAAGGCGGAAGCATCAAGATCGAATGGACGCGGAAGATGGCCGACGATGCCAAACTCACGAATAAGGACACTTGGCGGCAGTATCCACGGCAGATGCTTCGCGCTCGGGTTATCTCAGAGGGCATTCGCACCGTGTTTCCGGGCGTGTCTGTCGGCATCTACACGCCGGAAGAAGTGCAGGACTTCATTCCCGCCGCAGAGCCTTCAAAGCGTGCTGAGAAGGATATGGGCGCTGCCGAGGTATTAACGGCTGATTCTGTTGGCGTATCCGATGTTTCGCCTGAAGTTGAAGCCTACAACTACGACGCCGCCCTAGACGCAATGCGTGCAGCTACATCGTGGGCGCAAGTGGTATCCGTCTATGCACCAGCCGCGAAACGTGCCAGCGCGGACAAGGACAAGCCGACATACGATATTCTGACTAATGCCAAGGAAGAATTGAAGGCCAAGTTTGCCGAGCCTGCGCCTGCTGCTAAGGAGCGGGTGATATGAAAACATGGCCATGCCCGAAATGCGGGAATCTGAATCCGCTTAAGTATTATCGGTGCAGTAATTGCAAGTGGGAGGTTGCGTAATGCCCCGCTGCCGATCCTGCGGATGCACTCTAGGCTGTGACAGAGACAGCGGCCATTACGATGCAGAGACTTCTGAGTTCGTCTGCGATGGCTGCTACGATCCGCTGACGGACAAGGATCGGGAATGGGATAACTTTGCCAATGACAGCATTCAGGACAGTTACGAAGCTACCGACAAGACCGCGCCGCTAACTGATATAGGAGGATGCGAATGAACCTGTTTAAACGCCTATGGCTGCATCACCTGCGCTTCTGGCACGTCATCGATCTGCATGGAGCGTTGCAGACTGGCAATTGGGAGTTGGCTACGGATTGCCGTCTGCGGATTGCTGACTGCGATGCTGAATTGGATAGGGGGGCGATATGACTTGGTGGTTTCTCAGATGGAAATACAGAATCCTAAACCTGATGTATAGCTGCGAAGAACTGAATCGCCGCGTGAAGGTGGAACAGTACTTGTTCGATTGCGCGAACGGTAAGAAGCCGCTCCCAGACGCGGCGAAGTGCAAAGAGCTTGCGTTGTTTCTCGGAACGCCAATATTTGAGAAACGTAAATGACCGGCCTCCCCACAATCGTAGCCCTAGCCGTCCTGAATGGCGTACTTGTTACTGCCAACCTCGCCAGCATCGTGTATGCAATTGACGCCAAGCAAGCTACCGCCATAGCCGAGGCTAACCTGCTACAGGCTGAACGGAAATGGATGGCGTGTCATGAATCTGGCGTCTATACTGTTGGGAATGACATTTACACCAGTCGTGTTAGGAAAAGCGCGTTGAGGGCGGAACATGTGCCGGAAGTTGGTGAGATTTAACGCAGAGTTGAGCGGCCCGAGGCCGCTTGCGGCCGAAGGGTCGCGCTCGAATGCCGTGTTAGGCACAGATTAACCACAGGAGATGAATAATGGAACACTGGTTTTGGCATATTGTGGCAATGATTTTTGTGTGCGATCTATCTAATGAAGGAGTATCAGACGATGAGTATGAAATGTATTTAGCATTCATGCGGAAGCATGGATTCAATGGAGCGCCATAAGTGCCTAACGAGTAGTTCAGCCGCGCCGCGTGGTGCGGGTTCAGAAAACTTGCCGCGCTTCACGGCGTCGGCTGCAACGGAGGGTTCGGCATGACTTGGAAGACGTGCAAGGTTCACGGCGATGATAAACCGGGCGCATGGGGTTGCCCGGAATGCCTGCGCGAATTGCGTGAGGAAAACGCAAAGCTGCGGGCCTTTGCGCAGGACGTTATGGGCTACTGGCCAGAAGGGGCGCCAGACGGCGGCGATCTGCAAGAGCTTGCGGAGAAACACAGGCTACTGAAACCTGAAACTCGGCATGAACCATGCGGCCAAGAGTGCCCGTGCGCCGAATGCGTTGACGATAACGAGTGGGGCGGGGGAGTGACGTGCTATCGGAGAACGCCATTGCTGATGGGGCCGAACGTATGATATGCACCATACCATGCAACAGTAACAATGATTAACTTAACAAAATCATATCCATGCCATCGTTAAAAAGTGACAATTGTTATACGCCAAGCGGTACTATGTCAGACAGGGGGTATGTATATGTAATTGCGTCTATACATGGGGCAAAGATAGGCATATCAATATGCCCAAAATCTAGGTTGATTGGGATTCAAACGTCCCTCCCATTTGACGTTTCATTGAGGGTCGTTTTCCCTGTTGAAAATATGATCAAAAAGGAACGAGAGTTGCACTCAATGTTCAAGGATAAGAACATTCGTGGGGAATGGTTCATGCTCGATGAGGATGATTTTAAGTATCTAGAAACCCTTGTCCCTAGTGGCTTTTCTTGCCCAGATAGAAAAAAGAGGGTTCGGTCAGAAGATTCCATCGATGCTCCGTTCTAATGGATACCGATACGCAATCATACGCAACGCTATCAACGATATTCACAGAGGCGCGGAAATGGGCGACAGCGCAAACAAGATGATCCGCGCCAGAATAACGCTACCGGGATTGCCAACCTTCGCGCTGGACATTCCGATGCGTAGCGGCAATGAGGCATTCGGCTTCCTCGCAGCTTTCATCGCGCATGTCGAGGGCGTAGAATGTCCGGTTAGGCAGGCTTATCGTGTGATGGGAAAGGATGATGATGAAAAAAATGTACGCAATCAAAGCTCCAAGCGGTGCGTTGTTGGTTGATACGACGGCATCGAATAGGGCTTTAGCTTGGGATTTTGCATATCGCAAGTACCTATACAGTCCGTATGCGTGGTATGCCGACCCAACTAGAGCAGCACGCCGAAACGGATGGCGTTGTGTTGAAGTAAAAGTAACAGAATGATCCCGCCCTTCCTCTGACCGGGGAACGGGATAAACGCGGTTAAACTCCGCGCAGTCCGGTGGAAGGCCGGAGCCGAATAAAGTAATCGACTGACGCGAGCATGTCCCTCAACGGCATGGAAGCGCATCAAGATCAGGGCCGGATAATCGTAACCGGCACTTATTCACACAAGGAGCAAGCATGCCTAAGAAAATTTACGACGCAGTAGCATCAGTAGGGGAATACGAAGATCGCAATGGACAGAAGAAGAAACGCTACGTCAATATCGGCGCAGTATTCGAGTCCGACGATGGCAAGTATATGTCGCTCAAGCTGGAGTCCATTCCTGTCGGGCCGAATTGGAGCGGTTGGGTATCGTTCTTTGTGCCGAAGGAGCGCGATCAGCCGCAGCAGTCTCCAGCGCAACAGGCGCATTCAGAGGCGAAGGCTAATGGGTATCAGCCGGGGAGTACGAAGGACGGCGGGTTTCAGGACATGAGCGATGACGTGCCATACTGATGGCAAAAAAACCTCTCCGCGAAACCCTACGCGAGAACCAGCGCGGATTAGACGCATGGGCCAAAATGTACGGTAAGCCGCAGACCGTGCATATCGACGTTAAGCCGAAGCGCGAGATAGTCAATCACTCGCCAAAGGATGAGCTAGAGGCGGCTGTCATTGCCGACATAAGCAAGCTACTCGCGCATCATCCGAATTGTCTATTTGCGTGCCGATCCAATTCAGGCGCAGCATACATGATGGGCCGCGACGGGAAGGAAATGCCGGTGACGTTTAATAGGATCATCAGATCGCCCGTGCAGATGCGGATTAGCGATTTTTGGGGCATTCTGCGCGACGGCAGACCATTCGCCATCGAGTGCAAGCGCCGTAACTGGGCTAAGCCGACAGACCAGCGGGAACATGATCAAGCCGCATTCCTGCAAATGGTGCGCGATGCTGGCGGGATTGGGATATTTGCTACTTGTGTTGAGGATGTGATTGAGGCGTTTTAACGGCGGCAAGCCGCCGGATGGGCGTAAGGAGGAAAACATGGATTGGAAGAAAGCCGGATTCACGCAGAGAAAGCCGAAAGAGCCGGGCGTGTATTTTGTGCGGACGGACGGGCATTTGCCGATGAGCCCACCGAAGAACCTGCGCGAGCATTGGGATGTTGCACAGGTCTTCTTCGATGCCGGGAGCTACACGAACGCGCACGACAACCGAGAGGAATTCGCGTGCTGGAGAATCGAAGCCCTCTGCGGCATGAGTTACGCATGGCACCGTGGAATGTGGCTTAAGGGGCCAATCTCACCGTTTGAGACGCCCAACGTAACCGGCCTTGCGCCGGAAGGAGACAAATCATGAGCACAGCGCCTATTGCGCAAGGTCAGGGGGACGTAAATGTTAGGCCCGAATTTGTCCTTGAACTACCAGACGGCGATGAAAGATGCGTCAAGGTCTGGTTTGTCGAAAGGCGCGCGGATGGGAAGTGGCATATCAGCATTACCGTTGACGACCGTGCCGACCCCGTTCTGCAAAACGAAGTTGCAGAGTTGCGCAGGATGGTCGCATGGAACGAAGACAGGAAGCGCGACGTGATGACCGCGATAACTATACGAATGCCCAACGCCTGAGTTCAGCGGGCTACGCGGCCTTATTGCGTAGCTCCGCTGGAACGACGGGTTAGCCGGCACGTAACTACGACGAAAGGAAGCAACGGTGGAACAACTGATATTGCATTTGTTTGGCGACTACATCACGCAAACCGACTGGATGGCAACGAACAAGACGAAGCGAACGCCGGTTGCTGTTCTGCACGCGGCGGTGTATTCGCTGCCGTTCCTGTTGCTTGGGCCTTCGCTATCGGCGTTGGCGGTGATTTTTGCAACCCATGCGGTGATTGACCGCTACCGGCTGGCGCGCTTCGTGGTGTTTGCGAAGAACTGGGCGACGCAGCCGAGCTTGCAATGGGCCGACTGCAACGCCACTGGCTACCACAAAGACACGCCGCCTTGGCTCGCGGTGTGGCTGCTGATTGTGGCGGACAACGCGATGCACTTGGCGATCAATTACGCTGCGCTGCGGTGGCTTTGATGCCGACTAACGTGGAGTTCAGCGGGGATGCGCCGCTTCATGGCGCAGCCTCCGCTGGAACGTAGGGTTAGGGGCGCGGTAACTACAACGAAAGGGCTCGAAAATGAGCAAAGCACAAGAGACGGCGAATGCCCAACGGGACGAAGCGAAGCGAATGCTCTGCTCGGCCATTGGGCTACCGGAGAACATCGGCAGCGGGGCAATTGACCGCGCCGTGGATTGCATCATCAGCGCGGCAATATTGGAGGCGGTGATGGTCATCAACCAAGGGATGCAGGAACAAGCCGCGAATAGGGCAACAAGTGATAACCCCTAACGCGAAGTAGACGTCCCATTTACCGCGTAAAGCATCCTAAAAAGCCGTTAAAAGGGGCGCGGTAAATGCTTATATGCCTTAAGAATCAACGCAGTAATAAGACGTATAAAACCTAAAACGAACTTGGAAACCGTCAATGCGCGATCTGCCGGAGTTGATGCTGAGCTATGGCATCGAATTAAAAAAGCGTGGCAACAGATTTGAGGCGCTATGCTTCAACCACGTCGAAAAAACTCCATCCTTGTCAGTCTTCCGTGGCGACGATGGAAAATGGCGGTATTACTGCTTTGTCTGCCCTGATTGCAAAGGCGATGCTTACTCCCTCGTCCGTCATTTCGAGAATTGCGGATTCAAAGACGCGCAGAAAATAGTTGAAGGCGAATCGAATCCGGTAATAAACGGACAATACAAGCGCATCAAAGAGGAACTGTTTACAAGCGGCGCATGGCATTCGCATCCCGGAGTAGGCAAGCCGGAAAGCTTCACCATAAAGAACCTTGGCGATCCGACAGGAAAGTGGGAATACAAAGACGGCAATGGGCAAACGATAGGCTTTGTCTGCCGCTATATCACGCCGGAAGGAACAAAGACCTATCGCCCTTGGACGTATGGCCGCTATGGGGAAGTAGCTGCGCCTCTAGAGTGGCGTGCGCTTACTTGGACAAAGCCGCGGCCGTTATATGGGCTTGACCGCCTCGCAGCAAAACCAGACGCCAAGGTGCTTATAGTCGAGGGCGAGAAAACAGCAGACGCAGCGCAGGAACTGTTTGGTGGTATGGTTTGCATGACGTGGCCTGGTGGTGCTGGCGCAGGATGGCACGTCGATTGGACACCGCTAACCAACAAGCACATAATCCTTTGCCCTGACTCAGACGCAGCGGGGATGGCAGGGATGGAAACTGTCGCCGGGTTTCTCCTAGCCATAAATTGCACAGTCCAACTTATAGATTCTTCTGATATGCCTAAAGGGTGGGATTTGGCCGATGCAGAAGGCTGGACTGGCGATCAGGCGGTAGCATGGGCTAGGGAGCGGTTGAAGGTTGTCATTTCCGGCGAACTTAAAGCCAAAAAGGAAAAGGAACACGCCGAGGCAATGGAAAAAAAAACTGAAGCCGATGCGTTAGAGGCGTTAGAACAGCCAATAGACGCCGCCGAACCTATTGCCAATATCGAAGTACCACCCGAACCTCAAAAGCCGCCAGAGAAGGCTGTACGCGCCAAAGACGTACAAATCCAAGAGTACCTCCCCCCGGAATTTTCCCAAGACGCACTTGCTATGGCATGGAGCGATGCAGTCGGCCCTAACTATAAGTTTGTTAATGCGTGGAATAAGTGGCTTTTATGGGATGGGGTGCGGTGGAAGATAGACGATACGCAGCGCACGTTCTACGAATGCCTGACGATGATGCGAGAAATTGTGCATTGGCCTGGATCGTCTAATCTGTCGGCAGCGCAAAAGCGGGACATTTGCAGCAGGGGCAGAATTAGGGAAGTGCTAGGGATTGCCGGATCGTATCCTTGTCACGCCATGAGAGCAGATCAGTTTGACGCCGATCCGTGGCTGCTCGGTACGCCGGAAGGGGTGGTTGATCTGCGACTTGGGAAGCTGATCGAAGCCACGCCGGATATGCACATAACCAAGATAACCGCAGTTGCGCCGAAACGCGGGCCGATGCCATATTGGGACATGGTATTATCGCGATGCACGAACGGCGACGAAACGATGAAGCAGTATTACCAGAGTTGGGCCGGATATATCCTGACTGGTGATTGCCGAGAAGAAGCATTCCTGTTCGTGCATGGAGAAGGTAATAGTGGTAAGTCCAAGTTTATCGACTGTCTAGGGGACATGATGGGCGAGTATTGCGCGACGGCTAAAATTGAAATGCTCATGGAGTCGCGCATTGAACGCCATAGCTCAGAAATTGCCGCGCTTGCCGGTGCCAGAATGGTAAGGGCAAGCGAACCTGAAGAAGGAAGCCGGTGGAACGAGGCATTGCTGAAGCTTATAACTGGCCGCGATACGATTGCAGCGCGAAGGCTATACGAGGAGCAATTCACCTTCCGGCCTCAATTCAAGCTAGTCATCGGCGGCAATTTCCGCCCCGCTCTTAAATCCACAGGCGAGGAAATCAGACGCCGCATGCACTTCGCCAATTTCCCCAGCGCGGTGCCAGTCAATCAAAGGATTTACGATCTACCGGAAAAGCTTCGATCCGAATGGCCAGCCATCATGCAATGGGCGATAGATGGGTGCATGAACTGGCAGCAGGTCGGGTTAGGCAAGCCGGAGGCTATTGAGGAGGCGACTAAGGATTACTTGGATGAGGAGGACACGCTGGCATCATGGCTGGCGGAAAAATGCGAGAAGTGCAACGACAGGGTACAGACAGGTGAAGCTTATAAATCGTATGTCGCCTATATAATGTCAGTCGGGGAAAAGCCGACATCGCAAAAGCGGTTCTCAGGGCGTATGGAGGCGCGGGGATTTGGTAAGGCGAGGACGAATGAAGGGCGGTTCATTGTTGGCTTGCGTATCAAACATTCATTCCATAGTGGTGGTCGATATGACGACTAAAAAGCGCCGCCTAACCAAGGGCGGTAAATACGTCACAGATTGCTATGAATCGAAGCCGAAGCCGCGAACCCAGCGGCGGGAATGCTTATGCTGCGGCAAGATGTTCAACTCTGCCGGGCCTCAGAACCGGCTCTGCTACAAGTGCGGGAATCAATCCACAGGGCCGTTTGATATTTGACCGCTGATAGCCAAAAAAATACCCGGCTGGATTACTCACAGTCCGGGCAAACCGCCGATGGCGGCGCGGCTTGGATGCCGCGAGGGGGAGTTAGGATTATTCGTATCTGATAAAAATTTAGTCGACTATTTGACTTCTATTTCACGTTAGCGATCCTCAGGTTCCATTGTTCAATTGCCGATTGCTCTGCGTCTTCTTTTGTCTGGCGGGTTCCATCGCCCTCTACTTCTTTTCCGCAGTGTTCACAAAAAGCAATCGATCCGTACTCAAGCGGGCAGCAGTATTCGGACACATTGATGCTTACAGCGCCGCCACAACATACAGGCGTCGCTAACCCGGCAGTCGACGCGGACTGTCCGATGCCACCTTCGTATTGAGTCTGTCCTTCGGGTAAATCGTCTATCATCTTCACTCTCCTTTGTCCTCGGCCAGCCGGTCACTTGGGACGTTATGCACTGTGTTGCTTCTCGCGCCATTGGCCAATGAAGCCCAGATTCTTGCCGCACTTCCGGCAGATCGCATCACATGCCATCGTTTCATTCACGCCGCCATCGTGCTTGCACCGTGCAGAAGCAATCCACTGCTTCATCGCAACTAAGCCAAACACCACGACCATAACCACAACCACCGAAACGCCAACAACATCACCAAGCGTCCAAACAAATACTTGTTGCATCTTCAATCCTCCTGTTGCATAACTGTGCCTTCAACGGCGACCGCCCTTACGGGCGTCGCGTTAAGGCGGCGTACCACTATCCACCAGCACGCGCTTAAACGCAAGCCTATGCCGTTTCATAGCCGCCGCCAATGCCTGACGACTTACCCCGGCTTCCTTGGCCGCTGTAGCTAGTTTATGACCTTGGCGGACTAGCTGCAATGCCTTGTCCATTGCCGCGGATTGTTTAGCTCCCATTATCATTCCACCAGTTGTTAATAGCCTCTTGTATTTGGTTCAGCGCAAATTCCGCCGCTTCATACTTCGCCTTGTAAGCCAGATACAGCGCCTCAAAGTCCTCCGCGTTTGCTGTGTCGTTTGGTGTGTTCATTTCACGCTCCTCCTTCTACACATTTTGCAAGACGTTTCGTAATTGGGTAAATTTTCAACTCGCCCCAACAATATATATTGCTGCCGTTTTCCTCCTCTACTAGAATTCGCGCCTCTGTTTCATTTTTTGCGATAGCGAATGCTAGGCCGTTTGTGTTGTCGGGTGAAAACCCCTCCCACACAAATAGACGTAACTCATTTCCGTTTTCATTTTCATTTTCCATTTCCATGATTGTCTCCTTTCCGGGCGATTGACGTCCATATGAAGCCGAAGACATAGCCGGCCATTGTTCCAGCGATCAGGAAGGCTATCAGCGTGTTGTCGTCGCAGGTCATAGCAAAATACCTCGGATTATGTCGGCTTGGCGTGCGCGTGCTTTTTCTCTCGCAGCAGCAGCAGCAGCATAAGCATAAGCATAAGCAT
>Ga0172380_10001338_pt1 | contig 42522 bp, 61 predicted proteins | sample Leawe162metaG_FD_119747 | JGI IMG/M metagenome (GOLD analysis project Ga0172380, IMG submission 119747) | Leachate microbial communities from a municipal landfill in Southern Ontario, Canada - Leachate well 162 metaG | ecosystem: Engineered > Solid waste > Landfill > Unclassified | place...
AAAGAGGATATCAAGTTCCTTACACTTCCTCACTTCTCAGCTGGTGCGCTTGCTCTTCAATCTGGTAGCGTAGACCAGTTAGCTGAAAAAGGGACCAATGCGTTCATGGATGTTTTGGATAACTACTTCCAGATAATTCAGAATGCCAAGCCCCCGTCTTTTGTTGCCTTCCATGGTACAATCTCTGGTGCAAAATTAGATAATGAAAAAATCCCAAGACAAAACGGGATTCATCTTCCATTGCCTTTGCTCGAATCCTTTGGATGCCCGGTTGTTGGAGGCCATTACCACAAATTACAAAACGTAGGTGGGAAGGTCTGGTATCCAGGATCGATTACCCGACAAACGTGGGGAGAGCATAAAGACGATAAGGGAATTCTCATTTGGTCTTGTAACGAAGGCAAGTGGGATGCAGAACCTGAATTCATCTCTTTGAATCCAGAGCCAATGATCTCGATTTCAGCGAAATGGGACGGAACGAAATTTATAGATGATTCTGGTGAAGAGATCAATCTTGAATCGATTTCTGATTCATCAGCGAAATTAAGATTTCGTTTTACCGTGGATAAGGAACTCACTCACACCGTTCCAAAAAATCTGAAGGAGATTTTATCTTCAATAGATCCATCAGCAAAAATTGAAAAGACAACGATTACTCAAGTCGCAGTTCGTAGTCAAGAAATTGCAAAAGCAAACGATATCGAAGAAGAACTTCGAATCTACTTCCGAGGAAAGGGAATGGAAGAATCCGAGATCGAGGCTCACCTTGCAGAGCGTAGATTGCTAATTGATGCTAAGCAAGTAAAGGAAGAGGTAGCAGCATGAAAGGCGAGAAATTGACCATACAAAAAGCCCAAGATGAGAAGCCAGAAAACTATATGACTCAAGAGGATGGAACTCTTAAGCCAGATCGTGACAAAGAAGTTAGACGTTTAGCCGAATTCTATGACGGTATAGAATGTGAGCCAGATGATTTGCTTACTCCCAATGATTTCCCATCTGAGATTGATGAATCAAATCGAGAGCATGGTTTTGATATTATGCCAGACGAAGTAGCTGAACTTATGAAGTTCAGAATTTTTCAAAATGCTACAAAGGAAAAGCTTAAGGATCAAATTCATGCAAGAGAAAAAGCAGCTACAAAGCCTTTTCCCGAAGTTCCGTATCGTGATTGGTTAGCTGGTATGATTTATTCTAGCAGTAGAGGAAAAATCGGTATTCCAAATGCAGTTAAGCTCGCGGACAAATTAATTAAAGAACTCTACCCAGTAGAAGGAGAATTCTAATGAAAATTCTAGAAATTAAAAACACTGGTTCTATTGCGTTCCCAAAAGGTATCACCTGGGTTCCTGGTGATGATGATAAAGTCGCAATCGTAGGAGATAATGGATCTGGAAAGACAACTTTACTAGATACCGTCTGCATGGCGTTCTACGGTGTAACTCCAAATAGGAGATCTGAGTCAGGTAGAGAAGAAGGGGCGATTTATGGATGTTTTCAAGAGAAAGCTTCCTCGATTGAGGTGAAGGCCGAAATCGGCGGAAAGATCGTACACGTTAAACGCCTCATCGATCCGATAGACAAAACTCAGAAGCCCTATCTGTATGTGGATGGTATGGCAGTGACTGAAGGGAAGATGAAGGAATTCAACAAGAAATTCCTTGAGATCACGGATCTACCTGAAGAACTTTTCCTTTCCGCACTCTATCATTCCCAAAGAGGGAAAGGCCATTTGGTTTCATTGGATCAAACTGGAGCTCGTGAACTTTTGGGAAATCTTTTGGGCTTCCAAGAATACGATTCTGAATTCGAACTTGTAGATACGAATCGCAAGTTAGTCGATCAGTCTTTAGCAGCCGATGCAGTTCTAACCAAGAATCTCCAGGCGACTATTGCGGAAGAGGATGTCACAAAGGAATCGCTCGAAGCCGCAAAAAAGGAATCAGTGATTATCGATGCAGATTTGGTGAAAGCAGAAGAGAAGATTCAGGAAGCAAATCAAAGACTTGCAGATTTCAAATCCGAATCAGTTGGACTTCGTGATCTTCAGGATAAACAAACATCGATTAAATCTGAAATTAATTCATTGGAGACCGAATTAAAGGATCTATCGGAACGTTTGAAAAACAATGTCTCTCTAAAAGAGAAAGAGCCGGAGATAAAAAAAGCAGTCGTTGATAAAAAGGAATTAGAAGAGAAAATTTCAGAACTCGAAAAATCTTCCCTTTCACTCCAAACTGAAATTGAAGCAAAAACTAAAGAGATCGAGGCATCTAATAAATCAATTCAAGAAGAGATAACTAGTTTAGATAAATTATTATCCGATTCAAAAAGAAAATCCGATGATTTTGCTACTATACTTTCGGAAGCAAAAAGCAAACAGTCTAGGTTAATATCTGAACAACTCGAAGCTGAAAAGAAATCTGCTCTCCTGTCGAGAGTTCCATGTAACGGTGTTGAGGTATCTGGCAAAAAACTAACTGACATTTGCGAGCTTCTAGCTGATGCAATTGCAGCTCAATCTAAGTTAACTAACTTGAAATACGAATTAGGTGAGACTAATTCTAAGATTTCTTCTGATCTTAATGATTTAGAAGAAATCAAGAAAGAGTCGCTACGACTTGAAGAGGCAAAAAAAGTAGCATCGGCAAAACTCAAAACTTCCGATTCACTTTTGGAATTAAAAAAGAACCTAGAAAAAACTCGAAACGATATCCAATCTGAGAAATTGAAGTTAGTCAAATTTGGTGATCTTGAAAAGCAAATCGCAAATCTTGCATTAGTTGACGAAAGAGTAAAAGATTACGAGTCAAAGATTCAATTAGCGAACACCAAGAAAGATGAACTCTCCAAAAGTCTAGAAGCTGTTGAAAAATCAATTTCTGACAAACAGAAGGATGTTGATGCGCTGAAAGAAATCGAAGACGATTTGCGTATCAAGACTGAATGGAAGAAAAACCTATCTATCAAACGCGATGAAGTGATTTCGAATATTTCTAAACTTGAAGCGAAATTGCGACAGATCATTGAAGCAAAAGCAAAGCTAGAATCTCTCGGGACGCAGGCGAAATTAGACCGACTAACTAGACTTAAAAACCTAGCGGAAGCTCTTTCTCCCAAAGGAGTTCCTGCTCTAAAACTTGATGCAGCTGGTCCAGAGATCTCCCAAACGATTAATGATATCCTTACCGAGTGTTATGGTTCACGCTTCCAAGTTTCGATTCGTACACTTAAGGAAACAGGGAAAGGAACAACGAAGGAAGACTTCTCTATTCTCGTCCTCGATGAGGAAACAGGAGAAGAGACTTTCGTTGATAACAAGTCAGGCGGTCAAGAGGCGATAATCAAAGAAGGAATCTCCCTTGGTGTGGCCGTTTACAAGAAGCAAAAGACCGGAGCGGACATTCGCACTTTGATCAGAGATGAAGCCGACGGAGGACTCACATCCAAAAACGCTCACCTTTACCAAAAGATGCTCGATAAAGCTATGTTGTTAGGTGGGTTTGCCCAAGTGATTTTTGTCTCTCACAAACCAGAGATCCAGGAACTTGCGACCACGGTTTTCAGAGTCGGTGAAGGTAAGGTGGAAAGGATATGATCCATATGATTGAAATCTCTCCAGAAAGATTGTACTGGAATTACGCGGTGGTGGCGGGTATTTCCGCCTTCATTTTCACTCTTGTGGGTGTCTGGATTTCCAGAACTCAAATCAAAATAGTGAGAAGGTCTCGGGCAGATCTAAATACCAAAGTCGCTAAGAATCTTCCAAGGAATTACATCGGATGACTCAAAACTTTTGGTCACAAATGCCACTGGATGCGCCACTTCATATCCGATCTCAAGGGAGGCTCTTTATTCTTGGGATCGTATTATTCAAGATAGGTGGAAATGAGGTTTGGCAAGGAAGAATTAACAAGCTTGTGGAATTGGCGAATGCAAATACACCAGCAAATTTACCTCGCTGGACTTATGCTAAAGTTGATTATGCCCTTCGCTGGCTTCGAAAAGAAGGTTGGCTTCGTGCTGAGCGACCGGCACGTAACAAGCCTCTGGTGTATTACAAATCGCATCCTAGTGATTTACTTCAATTCGAAGAGAAGCAGGGGCCAGTGAATATTATAAAGGCAGTGCCGGAAGTCGTTTCCACTTCTTCCTCATCTGACCAAACACTGATCGATTTTGGTTCAGAACTTTTCGCGTTCTATAGGGAGTTAGAAGCAAATGAAAATGCCAAGTGCATGTAAAAATAATAAATGGCCTTGCGAAATCGTGAAATGCGACTGCCCAAGAATTTGGATCGGAAAGGAACCAGAGAAGTGGGCATCGTTTATTGCAATCACCAAACATAAAGAAACTGGTCAAGATGTGAACGTGATTATTGAAAAGCTTTTGCAGGACAATTTTTTAGCAATCAGAGGGGATCGGCCTCTTGATTTCACTAAGTTTCATAAACGGTTACAAACTGAGAATTTAAAAAGGATTATTTCAGAAGGAAAGGAAAAGGCAACAAACACATGATAGAATCACAAATAATAGAACAAACACAGGATCAATTAGATAGAGAAGTGGCCTGCAAGACATACAAAGTTTTGTCAGCAGATATTAAGTCATCTTTGAAATTGAAGGCGCAGATTTTACAGAATTATGAGTTCTCGGTTGATACTGGAGTTAAAACAGAAACGGATATTTGGAATATTGTAAGCCAAATCGGTGAGAAGATAAATGATTTTCACGATTGGGATTTACCGACCGCCAAAGAATTGGATAGGCAATTAAATGACCTTCTCTCTGATCTTGCGATGAGATTTGAAAATCAAGAATTGCGGGAAAGAGAAAACAAATTGAAAGATAAGTTTAGAAGACTTCCGTCCATAGAAACCATTCAGATCAATTGCATCAAATGCAAAGACATGAAGATTGCAGGGTTTTCGAGACCGATTTTTGAGATGAAATATCAATCGAATGATGCGGCAACTCTTCTCCCGATTGAATATACCATGATCATTACTCGAGGCGACTTACAGGGAATTTTAAGCTCTGAAGATCCACTACCTTTTCAACAAATTCGTCTTCTTTGCGAGGAATTCTTTTCTGAAGCTGATTTGCATCTCATGAATTTCAATAAGGAAGTTGAGAAGCAGAAAAACAAAATCATGGCGAAATCGAAAGAAGAGAACTCACAGCTCAAGCTTTCCATCGTTCCTACTCCAGAAGATAAATCAGACGGAGATATCGACGATGAAGACTAGTAATCGATTCCACCTAAGACCGAATAAACGGAAGAATCCTAAAGGAAAATCTCCGATGGCCTTGCTTGCAGTTCCGTCGGAAGCAAAAGAACAAGCTAACTTGATTGAGATGATTTCAATCAAATATCCCGAATTGATTTTTCGTGTTGGTATGGAATCAGGTAAACGAAACCCTAAGCTTGCTAAGAAGCAGGGTGTCACATCTGGATGGCCAGACATCCATTTCCCGTATTCAAATAATGGGTATAATGGCTTGTACATTGAACTAAAGCATAAAGGTTTTAATTTATATAAAAAGAATGGCGAGCCTAAAGACCAAAGGATCGCAAACCAATTGAGAATCATAAAGGTGTTACAAGCTAACAATAATATTGCTGTTTTTTGTTTCGGGGCAGACGAAGCAATGAAGACGATCGATTGGTATTTTGCACCTTTTAAGTATGATAATGGCAAGGGGATAGCCCATGATTGAAGCATTTCCACTTTGCTGGCCTGAAGGTTTCAAGAGAAATAAGAATCCAGTGGGTTCACGATTCGATAAGAGGTTTCTTTCAATCAAGAAAACTACGGAAGAGATCGTATACCAGCTAAAACTCTTGGGAGCAACAAAGCCAATAATATCAACTAACCTTCGTTTGAAAATAGATGGTCTCCCATATTCACAACAGAGACAGCCAGATGATAGAGGCGTTGCAGTATGGTTCACATTGAACGGAAATCAGAGAGTCCTTGCGTGCGATAAATGGAGATCTATCGAAGAGAATATTTGGGCTATCGCTAAGACTATTGATGCCATGAGAGGAATCGATCGTTGGGGCGTATCGGATATGCTTGATCGAATGTTTACTGGATTTCTTGCCCTTCCATCTCAACCACATTGGTCATCGATTCTTGATCTTCCAGGGACATTCTCGGTTGAAGAGTTGAAAGCTTCATATTACAAAAAGGCAAAAGAGCTTCATCCAGATAATGGCGGTGATCCAGAAAAGTTTGCCGAGCTAAATTCAGCTTATGAGTCAGCGAAAAGAGAATTAAGAATATGATCATGAATATCATTGATCGCCAAATACTGATTACACCTAGGTCAATCGTGAAGAACTATAACGAATGGGCTGTCCTTAAGGGATATGAACCTTCGCTCTCGATGTATTCGAATGGAAAGACATTCTTCGGTGAGTGGAACTATGGCCAGAATTTCAAAAACATTTCTGGTTATAAGGGAGCATACGCTCAGCAAGATTTGCAACGCCTTGAAGCTTGTATCCCGGACATGGGGGTTCTTCTTCATTTGTTTTCTGGATCAATGCCAGTCGGTCCATGGTTTCGCTTGGATAACAACTTCGCGGTGATTTCCGATGCACGACCGGGACTCGATGTCGTAGCCGATGCAACGGAAGCCCACCTTCATTTTGATCTAGAGAGCTTCGATGTTGTGATGGCAGATCCTCCTTGGTCCAAATACCACAGCGAGGAAATCTATAATTGTAGTTTGGTGGACAAAACCAAAGTCTTAAAATCCGTTCACAAAATCCTAAAGCCCGGCGGTCTCTTGATTTGGAAAGATTATGCAAAACCGATCTGGTCTGGAACAGAATACGACTATATTGGCAGGATCTGTATCGATCCTTCAAGCGGTCATGATGATCGAAGTTTTAAATTTTATCAAAAGAAGAAGGTAGTGTCATGAAAAACTTCATTTGTCATCAATGCGGATCGGATGCAAAGTATGAGCATTGTTCTCTTCATCTTTGCAAGTCATGTTATACGGTAGAGCTTGGAAAGGAATTCGATCGTTTAAACATTAAATTATACAAACAAAACTGTGATAGAGAATTGGGGGTGATTGCATGAAAGAGAAAAGAGAATATTATTTACTTAGCTTAAAGCATACACAGAAATTTGATCTTTGCCTAACTTTTTGGAGACCCAAAAACTGTGGTTACACATATATAAAGGAAGGGGCTGGAGTTTATTCAAAGCTAAAGAAAGGTTATCATGATCTTCCAGGCGATACATTCCCGATTGAAAAATCTATTTTAGAAAAACTTTTCATACAATCAAGAAATTACACTCATCAAAACGAGCCTGGCCATGTGATCCCAAATTCAAAAATGGTTTGGGAAGAACTTGGGCTAAAAATGACAAACAAAGGATTACGTGTAAAATGAACGAAGACCAAATACTTTTTAAAACACGATGGAGAGATCATGAATCCTTCTTCGGAAAGCCTGTTATCGATTATGTTGGAAATAAGAAATCGGGCAAATGGATGTTAACCATGGAGTGCCTATCACCAAAGATCAGAATCGGTAAATGTGATCTCTGTCGGGTGATCGATGGAACCGATTTATTCGAAGATGATTGGATACGCGATACAAGAACTGGAATTGAATTCCAAATTGTTTTCAACGAGGAATTCCTAGGTTGGTGGTGCATTTCAAAAGATAAAACCATAGAGAGTCCATTGAGCTCTATATTCAAGTTTCATGAAAAAGTAATTTTAAAGAAGGAAGAAGATGATTCTAGGATTCAAGTCTCAATTCAAACCTAAGATTCTATCTGGTGAAAAAGTTCACACGATCCGGACCGATGCTAATAATCGTTGGAAGCCCGGAAGGATCATCAATTTTGCAACTGGTGTTCGAACGAAAAATTACAAAGAGTTCGCACTTGGAAGATGTACAAGAGTATCGGATATCATTATCAATCCTGAAATGGAAAGAGTTTTTATTGGTAATGGATCTGGAATCGTATATCGCGGAGAAGGTGTTCGCGTCTTCGCAAAGAACGACGGCTTTGATTCACTCGAAGACTTTTGGAAATGGTTCAACAAACCTTTCGAAGGCAAATTAATATTTTGGCAATTATTTGAGAATGGGAGAGGTGAGTAATGGGGATGGAAATAAATTTTAACGGAGCTCGTAAAAGTTTAGGAATTCAATTTAATAAAGTTTCTTCGCTTCTAAAGGATCAACCATTACCAGAAGAAACCATAGAGGCATTTAATAGACTTGGCCAGTATATTGGGACAATTCTAGCAACGTACTCCGATGGAGATCCTGATTTTAAAGATTTATCCGAAGAGGTAACACTTAAATTTTTGGAAGAGGACGAGGAGGAAGAATCATGAGTGAAATCCAAGTTGGATCAAAAGTTAAATGGGAACAATCAGCGTACCAATTGGAAGGAACAGTTCTATCAATAGTTAAGATAGGAGAATCAATGTTTATTGCTTTATCAAACTTCGGTTACGCGCCTCGTGCACATACGAAAGACATTGCTCAACGCGGAGATAGGTTGATAGTTTTGGGAACAAATGGCAATCATTATACAGTGTTAAAGTGCAATGTTTATTTAAAGAAAGAGAAAGCAGGGAAATCATGAATAACTCATCAATCGAATGGACAGATAAAACTTGGAATCCAGTCTCGGGATGCTCAAAGGTATCATCTGGATGTAAGAACTGCTATGCGGACGCAATGTTCACAAGATTCAAAAAGCAGTGGGGTGAATTTAATGATGTGAAGTGTCACGAAGATAAGCTGAGTGAACCGTTCCGATTAAAGAAACCGTCGAAGATTTTCGTGAATTCTATGAGCGATTTGTTTCATGAGAAAGTACCATTCGAGTTTATCGATAAAGTTATGGGAGTTATCATTGAAAATCCGCGCCATATATTTCAGGTTTTAACAAAAAGACCTGAAATCGCTGTCAGATACTTTGCAAGTCGGATCGCGAGAGAAGCGGAAAACTACTTTCCAAAAAACCTTTGGCTTGGCGTTTCCGTTGAGAATCAAAGGACTGCCGATCAGAGAATTCCAATTTTGTTAAGAATTCCTGTATCGGTTAGATTCCTTAGTTGTGAACCGTTATTAGGTGCGATCAATTTCGATGATCTTTTAAAAAACTGGAACGCTTATGACCCTAGAATGTTCCAAATCAATTGGGTTATTGTGGGAGGGGAGTCAGGTAAAAATGCGAGACCGATACATCCGGAATGGGTTCGTTCTATCTTGAGTGAATGCCTAGACATGAGCATACCATTCTTTTTTAAGCAGTGGGGAGAGTGGATTCCTGGTGATAAAGTTCCTTTGGATTATATGAAAGGAAAAGATCAATTTCAAGAAGGTAAATATCATGATTTTAGTGATAACTACATGGCTTTGAAAGTCGGCAAGAAAACCGCCGGTGCAACGTTAGATGGCAAGGAATGGAAAGAGTTCCCAGTGGTGGCATGAACATTTGTATACATTGCAGATGTTTGATGCACCCATTCGAAATGGAGAAAGGGAACGGAAACGAATGCATGGGTTGTATTGATCCAAGGTCGGAAGACAGCTATGAAAGTGAATTATCGATTATGGAATGTCTTGATTGTGGAACAGCTTTAACCATGGAAGAGTCGGATTGGAATGATGGATTATGCGGTCCATGCCAGGCAGAAGAGGAGAGGGATATAGAAATTGACGAAACACATTGAAATTGTAAATGAGATCGCTCCAGAAATCAAAAATCTAATCGATCCAAATAAGAAACATACGTTAGAAGAAGTCATAAAGGAAATAACAGAAGCACTTGAGAACCCAGTTGATAGACCGAGCAAGTTTGTTAAACTGATTATTGATTCTATAGGAAAAGAAAGGATAAGTAAGTTAGATTTAGAAACCAAACTCCAAGCCCTAGAAGATCTATGTTTATCAATTAAACGATCAAAATTTATGACAGATGAAAAGCATACACTCTTCAATGAAGCATGTGAAAATTCTATAAAGAGAAACGAGCCTTGATAAAACTTTCTTTCATCGTAACAATCATCTTGTTGATGGTCTTCATCTCCTGGAAGTATGGAGTTGTGGTAGAAGATCCTCATGAATAAAAATATAATTTACACTACACAAGCGATTAGCATTTCTGTCCCTGTGAATATACAACTTTATAACGATGATTGCTTCAATATCTTCCCAAAAATTAAAGATCAATCCATAGATTTGATTTTGACAGACTTACCTTATGGAACAACTGATTGCGAATGGGATAAGGTTTTGCCATTCCAGGAACTTTGGAATCACTATCATCGTGTAATTAAACCAAACGGAGCGATCATTTTAACTGCAAGTCAACCATTCACCACAGATTTGATAAATAGCAACCGGAATGAATTTCGATATGAATTGATTTGGTATAAGACAAAAGCTAGTGGATTTCTCAATGCGCGGAAAATGCCAAACAAATCACATGAGAATATTTGCATATTTTATCAAAAGCTTCCAACTTACAATCCGCAGAAGTATGAAATTTCTAAGAACTTTATGAAGAAAGGAAAACAAGTAGGGAAGTCAGACAGTAAACTTTTCAAAATACGTGGACCTAAGTCTGCCGACTATCAATACATCGATGATGGAACAAGATATCCTGATTCTGTTCTCTGTTTTCCTTCCGAATCGGAAAAGGGAATGCATCCTACACAAAAACCTATCTCACTCATGCGCTTCTTGATCCTTTCTTACTCGAATGAAGGTGAAATCGTTTTGGATAACTGTATGGGATCTGGAACAACCGGAGTCGCTTGTGCTGAATTGAATCGATCTTTCATAGGTATCGAGAAGGACAAAGAAATCTTTCTCAAAGCAAGACGAAGGATCCTTATGCCGGAAAACAATAATTGGAATTAATTTAGGAGAATAATTATGCAAAACTATAATGTAAAAGAATCGGAAATCCGAGTAAATCTTAACGATCGCGCATTCTTTGGTGCGATGCGAAAGAACAAAGAGAACGCAACTAAGTTCTTTATGGCAGTTCGGCCAGTTGAAACAAAAAGATATGTTTTCGCAATTCGAATTACCAGAGGCGGTTCTGTTCGCTGGCGTTACAATGATCAATTCATGACGGATCACGAAGCCTCTGCCATGTATTTCAAATTGCTCAGGGAATCGGAAAAGCACATTGAAATATGAAAAAGAAAAAACCTCTCTTTAAAAAACTAGATTTTGGAATTTGGAATGGTTCCTGTAATTTTATTGTAGGTGCAAATTTTGCTCAGATAAAAGCACATTTTTCCAAAGATTCTGACAGTCTTTTGCTTCAAATAATGGAATCAAACCAAGCACTGCTATCGTCAAGTTATGGTTTAACTATAAAAGAAAAACTAGAGGGAATTAAAACTAAGCGGATCAGAACATACTATTTTATAATACTGCAAGAGTTCAATTTCAAAGACAATTATGATATTGCGACTTTAGGGCATGAAATCGTCCATCTTTGCCAATTCTTTTTACCAGAAATACTTCAAAGAGATCGAGAAATTGAGGCGGAAGCGTATTTTCATAGTTATGTGATGAAACAATGCCTTGATCATCTCCGAAATTGGTAGATCAAATTTGAAATTTCAAATTTGATCGGTGGGTAATCCCCGTTATGCTTGACTTTCACTCGTATCTGCTTTTTAGCTAGAGTATGGCCAAAAAGAAAGCAAAGCCTAGTGAAACACCTAAGATGAACCCGAAGCATCGGGAATTCGCTTTGGAATATGCTTTTGACAGTAACGGCACTCGCGCTTATCGGAAAGTCTACGGAACTAAGAATGATGACACGGCCAGAGTTCAAGCTTCCAAACTGCTAACAATCCCTAACATTCGGGAGCTCGTAGATTCCGAGATAGAAAAAAAACTCCAAGGCAGACGTTCTACATTAAAATTGAAATGGATCAACGAAATCGAGAAACTGGCCACTGCAAACCTAGAGGATTTCCTTGATAAGGATGGGAATCCTGACATTGAAAAGATGAGGAAGAACCCGGGATTGGTTTCTCAATTCGAAGATATCCTAAATGAAACTCACGGGAAGACTTCTTCGAAGAATCACCATAGAAAGATCCGGCTTTTTTCTAAAGAGAAAGCCCTCGAGATGTTAGGAAAGCACACTGGGATGCTAAAGGAAATGCCCCCTCAGATAACAATAAACCAATCAATTTTAACAGCCCCAGCGCAAATGAGTTTAGAAGAATGGAACAAGCATTTCGGGAACCAGTAAATTTAATCCCTCAACCAAAGCAGGCAATGGTATTAGCCTGCCCGGCCAATGAGATTCTCTTTGGAGGTGCACGCGGTGGAGGGAAAACAGCATGTGAGATCTTTGATTATTTAAATCAATACCTCTTTGTCCTCCAAGGTAAGGCATCAGGAGTAATTTTCCGACGAACATATTCGGAGTTAGAAGACATTATCGTTAAGTGCCAAGAATTTTTGGAACCATTTGGTTTTAAAAGGAATAAAGGTGACGAGACATATAGGAATTCTAAGGACGGTGCATTTTTAAAACTCCGATATTTAGAATCGGATGCCGATGCTGATCGTTATCAAGGGCATGGGTACTCATGGATAGGTATTGATGAATGCGGAAATTTCAAATCATTCCTTGGTGTAGATAAGCTTAAAGCTACTCTCCGAGGATTTGGTATTAGGCCTAGGCTTGTTCTTTCTGCCAACCCTGGTGGGAGGGCTCATGAAATTCTGAAAGCTAGGTTTAGCGTAAAAGAGCCGTATAAAATAATTACGGATAATGAGGGATGGTCTAGAGTTTACATACCTTCTCTATTCAAAGATAATTTAGCTCTAATGAATAAAGACCCAGACTATCTTACTCGAGCTGTATCTGGCCTTCCTGAGTACTTGAAACGAGCATGGCGAGATGGAGACTGGGATATCTCTTCTGAAGCTGGTATGTTCTTCTCCCGTGAAGACTTCCGTTTTGTCGAACATTACGAAGTCCCACAATTAGTATCTATAGGAAGAGGATGGGATCGTGCCGCATCTGAACCCTCAGACAAGTATCCTGATCCAGATTGGACTGCAGGGGTAAAAATGGGAATTGATGCAAATGGGATTGTTTATGTTCTCGATGTGGTTCGGTTTAGGAAAAAGGCTGCAGATGTAAAATCTAGAATGTATGCGAAAGCTCAAGATGATGGTAAAGCTTGTTCCATTTTAATCTATCAGGACCCGGGCCAAGCTGGCAAAGATCAGGCAGAAAATATGACTTCGTTTTTATCTGAGTTCGATGTTCGTGTTTTATCTGAATCAGGGAAAAAACATACCCGATGGAATCCGTTCTCAGCTGCGATACAAAATGGAACCGCTAAACTTGTAAGAGGTGCTTGGAATGCAGCTTATATTGATGAATTGGTCATGCTCACCGATAATCCAGAAGATTATGCCCATGATGACCAGGCAGATGCTTCATCAGGTGTTTATTCGTATATCGTCAAGCCTGGTTTTGAGTTCGTACGAATTGGTGGTGATGGTGCAATGGATTCCAGAACTTCGGTGGAATCGAAATTGTCGGAAGTAGGCGAACTATTCAAATCGATGAAAAGGTAAACGGAATGATAAAGGATTTTAAAATTTTATCACAATACGATCAAAAAGATTTTCGCTTGGTCGTGTTGTCTGCAGATATTGCTATGGCGAATTGGATCGGGTGTTATATGAGCATGGGAAGAATGCCTCCACCTTTGGGTGGAGTAGTTTTCGGAATGTGGTATAGAAATTAAGGAGCTAATATGGTAACGATAGAAAGGGTAAACAAGACTCAATTAAGGATCCTGGAAGCGAGAGTTCAGGAAGGCGCTAAAATTCTAAGGCAGGCGGACCAACTAAAAGTTGATCACATGAAAAATTGGGTTAATAAAACTTTGGACCAGCTGACATGGAAGTGGTTGAAGCCGCTGGTTAAATGGGCATCGAGAAACGGCAAAAAGAATATCACTGATTTCTGTCTAAAGATTCAAGGGTTAGCTGGTCTCCCGATCACTGAAGGAAAAATGTGCATTGATTTTCATATTCTGCGTGATGGAAAAGTCATTCGCGAATACAGAAAAGAAAATATGTTGACACCTCGAAAAACAAGTCCAGAAAATGAAGCACGGATGCCATCCGACAAGAGCGATTAAATTAAAATGGTGGCATCTTGGGAGATATTGAAAAGTTAATCGCAACTCGCATCCATCCTCGAGTCACAGAAAAAACCGAGATATGGAAATTGATAGCCGATTCATACGTCGGTGGTCTTCAATATATCGGTGCTGGTCACCTTTTCAAGTATCCGAAAGAAGGAAGAACAGAATATGCGGTAAGAGCGAAACGATCTGTCTTCTTTAACCACATCCAACCAATTTGTGATACACTTGCAGGTTTCATTTTTTCGAACGATATAGATAGAAAATTTCCCACAGAATTAAATTACATCGAATCGAAAGCATCTAAGCAAAAAGATTTGAATTCATATATGCATTCTGTCGCGATCCAATCGTTGCAGTACACTGTCGGCACTCTCGTTGAGTCGCCATCTGATGCAGCAGATTTCAAAACGATGGCCGATAGGCGTGAAGCCGGAAAGAACCCCTATTTAACATTATATTTTCCCTGGCAGATTAGAGACTTTTCTTTCGACGACAAGGGAGAGCTCCTTTGGATTATTCTTGATAATACTTTTCTAGAAAATAAGGATCCTTTGAAGAAGGCAGAAAAGAAAGAGATCTTTGGCCTTTGGGAACGCGACACTTATAAAGAAATCGAGAAAAAGAAAAACGAAAAGGATCAAGACGAATACGTTCAAACCAATTTCATTGAGCATAATCTCGGGAAAGTGCCTTTTGTGTTTCATAACTTCAGAGACATGAACGACGATATCATTGCGGAAAGTCCTGTTGAAGATATGGCCCTTCTAGATCGGGCAATTTATAATTTCCTTTCGTGTTTTGATGAAATGATCCATGCCGGAACGTTCAAAATGCTGTTCGTGCCGGTTGAGAAGAAAGATGATATCCCTCAAGATGTTATAGCGTCTGGCGTTCAAAGTCTTTCCATATTCCCATATAACGGTAAACTTCCTTCTTCCCCGAAATATGACGGTGTCGGCCTCCAAGACGTAGAGCCATTCATCAAAGCGGTCGAAATGTATTTGAAAGAGATCTTCTCAAAAGTAGGCCTCGATAAAGACCAAGAGAAAGCTTATGTGCAATCAGGTATTGCCAAGAAGATGGAATTCAAACGATGTGAGTCTTTATTGCGTCTCGGCGCGAAACAACTCGAACAAAGTGAAGTTCAGATCTTCAAGATCCTTTCTCTTTGGGAAGACCTGAAAGATCCACAAATCGAAATCAAGTACCAAACTAAATTCACCGAGGAAGATATTGAATCTACGTTGACTCGCCTGTACGAATCGATGGCACTCCCAATAAAAGCAATTTCGGATAAGGCAATAAAAGAGATCGCAAAGAAAACATTTGCGTATATGCCAGAAGCCGAATTAAAGGAATTCCTTGCTTCAATCGAAGCAGAATTAAAAGCGAAAGATAAGGCAAGCGAAGCGAAAGGTGGAGCATCAACTGATGCTGTAGAACAAGAGTCTCAGGCCAGACTCAGAGGAACTGTAGGGGGGGTTGATGGCATCCTTGCAATTCAGGAAGGTGTGGCAGCCGGGACAACAGATTACGAAGCTGGAGTTTCCATTTTGATGGAAATATATGGCTTTGATAGGGAAAAGGCGGTAAGAATACTCGGAACGCCTGGAAAAAAAAAGACGGATGGATATCCGATAAACAACGGGAATACCCCGAAAGGAAACCAAAATGACAACCAAACAAATCAAAATTAACCTACAACTTTTTCCAGAGGATGGAGCGTCTGGCGTAATAGAAACTTTCGAATGGCAAGATCCTCATACAAATGAAAAACATCTTCTTCCCACCAAAGTGAAAGCTGGTGACAAAGAGATTGATATCAAGACAGCAATCGGCCACATGAATTCAGGGATTCGCAAAGTCCTTCAAAACGAGATAACGAAAAAGAGTGAGGCAAAGTATCAGGAACTTCAAACGATGTTGAATGATAAAAACATCACAGTGGAACAGCTCCAAACGAAGCTTCAAGAAATCGAGGACTCAAAATTGTCCATGGAAGAGCAAATCAAGAATCAATCCAAAAGAGAGATTCAAAAAGCAAACGACTTCGCCAAATCAAAAGAGCAAGAAGCAATTACCAATTATAATCTATTCCAAGAAACTAAAATCGATAATGATATCTATACGGCTTTCTCTGGATTCTCTCTCAGTAATGCCGAAGATACAAAACTTCTCATTCGCCAAAAGGGAAATGCAAAAGTCATCAAAGATGAGGCATCTGGCCAATTCAAAACTGTCCTAACTTTCAACGTTGATGGTGAAGCAAAAGAACTTACTCCAAAAGAAGCGGTTGAATTGTATCTCGCAGATCCGAATAACTCTCATCATTTGAAGAATAACCTTCGCGCAGGTGGTGGATCGACAAACGGTGGGAAGGCTACGAAGGATGGAAAGATCGGGTATACAAGATCTTCCTTAAATGATCCTACCACTCGAGCGGAGTATCACGCTAAAATGAAAAATGGTGAACCAGTTACTATTATCGAAGGATAATAGTTGACAAAGTTTTTATTTTTTGTTTATTCTGATTTTACCGCATGGCTCCGAGCGGATAACGGGACCACATCGGCGACTCTCCGAGATGAGTGAAAATAAATAATTCACGGAGAGTTTATGAAAACTCCAATTTTCCTAACAATCTTAATCCACTTACAGCTTTTCAATACAAACATTGAGTTGTTGTATCCTGAATTTTGGGCATCCGCTTTTGACGAGATGGACAAGGGTCAATACAATCTCCAAAATCAGATTTCCAGAAAATATGAGAATCAAATTGCGCAAGCAGGGGATACGGTAAACGTTCCTGTTACTCCAGCTTTTACGGCAGCCAATTGGACACCAGGAGACGCAATCTCACCTAGTTCGATTACCCAAGAGACAGTTCCTGTTATCTTAAATAAATCAAAGTCGGTTCCTTTCCAATTAACAGGAAAGGAAATGTCTCTGTCGCCTTACCAATTGATCCAAGACTATGGACGTCCTGCTGTGGAAGCTATCCTTGCTCAGTTGAACTTGGACATTTATGAAGAAATGCTTGCTTCGCAATATTTGATCGATGCGACTTCTGGGCTTACAGAAAGCAAAATCATTGATGCAGGTGCTGCACTTTCTAATAGAAAAATCCAAAATGGTGGAAGAATCATCACAGCAAGCCCTGACGACATGGCCACCTTGATGAAACTATCTGCATTTTCACAAGCTAACATTACAGGGAAAACCGATGTTGTTATTGATGGTTTGATTACAAAACGTTATGGTTTTGATTTCTTCTCCAACAACGCAATTTCTAAATATACACCAGTAGATTTAGTTGGAGCGGTGAACAATGGCGCTGGTTATGCTGCAGGTGCGACATCAATGGTCGTAAACGGCTTCAATGATGATGCAAACCCGATCAGAAAAGGCGATGTTTTCACTGTTGCAGGTGATTCAGTTCAGCATGTTGTACAAACTGTAACCGCATCATCTGGAGATACAATTGGACTCACTTTCTTGCCAGCATTAGGTGCTTCGGTTGTCGATACTGCAGTGATCACAGTTGTTGCGACTAAGTCATTGTTGGCATTCGTCCCATCAGCTACTGCGCTTGCAGCTAGACCTTATGCAGTTATGCCTCAAGGAACGGGCGTAATGTCAACGGTTGTCAATTATCAAGGAATCCCGATCAGGATCTCAGTTTTTCATGACGGAAAATTAGGCCTAATCGTACAGTATGATATCCTTTATGGAGTGAAAAACATTGATACTCGACGTATCCAAAGGATTATAACGGCATAACCATGGCTAAAACACAACTTGTCACATTATTAAAGAGCATTCCATTAAAGGATGCTCTTGGCAGAATCGTTCCGGGAGAATTTAGTAAGGTTAAGATTTCCGTACCTGAATCTGAAGTCGAAAAGTTTCTAGACGACCCTAGATTTTCTAAGGCGGAAGGGGACCAGAAGGAAGAGAAATCTGGAAAGCCAGCTAAACCTGCTAAGGCGGAAGGGGACCAGAAGGAAAATTCTGGTAAGGAATAAGTCATGACTGAAGTTTCTTCAATCAAACGGATCGACGATGTCGATCCTAATCAGTTCGAAGTAGGTGAAGACCATGTGCTTAAAGCAGTGCATGCAATTTACCACGTTACGAAAGTCATTACGAGTGCAGCAGCAGCAACAGCCGTTGAATTGCTCCCTAACTCAAAAGTCCCTGCAGGGAAGAAAGCCTATTTGATCAATTTCATCGCTCGAGTGAATGGAACGACCGTTTGGGGAACTACCGCAACCGTGAAGATTCAAGATAAATCTGCAAGTGCGGTTGATTTTGTTACCATGGCCGTAGCTGCTTTGACTTCACAGGCGAGAGTTGTTCCTGGTTCTAGTAACACGACTCTGGAAGACGCTTTTTCAAAGGGATCTGGCGGTGGAGACGGAAAAGGTCTTCAAGTTAAAGGTGACGCCAATGGAACTGGTTCCGACTTGTATGTTACTGCTACTATCGTGGTGAAATAAAACGTGTGCCAACGCTCACAGCCGAAGCAGTTTTAAAAAATCCACTTAAACTTTTCGGGGATTTCAAAGTCTCCGAAAAGGATCTCTCATATTACAAACAATTAATCAGTGAAGGTAAAGAAGAACAGGCGGTCGATGAATTTCTTGCCAAATATGTCGAACCGCACGTTGAACAATACCAACTAACATTACAATTCTATCTTAAACAGGCTTCGGTTGGTCAGTTGTCTGCATCAGATAAATCGGGTTTGGAAAAATCAGTTGCATTGCTCACTGTTGGACTCACGTCTCTGCTAGTTAGTAATTTTTCTGACTTCTCGAATCAAGTAATTGCTCCACCAGTATTTTCTAAAAATAGAATCATCACAACGGCATTGAGGAAATCAATTCTCGATCAAACTGTTTCTCAATTTGAAGAACTTACAAAAAATACACTTCTTGAAACGCAATCCAATGTACTTACCTATATAAGAACTCTTCAGAAAGAAATGATCATCGAGAATCAGAAAATCTTGAGACAGGGTTTTACAGAAAAAGACTTATCTGCAGAAATTTCTCGATTCAAAAGTGGTCTTCGAGAAAAATTTCCAGATCTTTTCAAAGCCATGGAGAACGGACAGATTTTAAAATCGACTGCGAAGGCAGATGGAACAACTCGTAATTATAAACTTGATAACTTTCTCAACGAGACTGTCCGTACGACAATATTGAACATCGAAAGGAATGCCGTGCAAGTTGATGCCGAACTCTCCGGGGATCAAGTAGTTGAATATCGCCAATTGGATATGAGGACTGTCAAACAACCGAGAGAAATTTGCATCCATATATTAAGTAGGAGAGTAAACGGAAAAGCTTTGCTCGCTATCGATCAAGAAACCGCGTCCAGGTTAGGAATCTTAACAATCGCTGATGCAATGTCACAAGGAGCGATGGGGAATTACTGCAGACACGGGATTCTTAGAGTTTCAGAAGAATTTTCCAAAAAGGTAGGAGAATAAAATTCATGCTTTCAGTTACTTACGAAATCACAGACATCAAATCAAAATTAGAAAACCCTTTCTCGTTTTACGGCTATTCTTCCGATGACCTTTTCACTGCTGCATTGACTCTTTCAGTTGAAGATGCGATGTATGAGAACATGCTCGCTTATTTATCTCAAGGAAGCTATGATGCGATCAAAGCATGCGATAAAGTTGGTCTTTCGTTACAAAATACATATATTTACCGTGCGGAAATTTGTTTCGCTTGCTACCAGTTTCTTAAAAAGAAAGCAAAGACTCAAACAGAAAGTAGGTCTGGCCAGTCCGAATCTTTAGAAACTGATGGATATAAAAGATCCATTACTGGAGATATCGCGACTAACGGATATTTATCTGCCTCTGATCAGTTTTACCAGGAAGGAAAAAATAATCTCGTTTCTGCAGGTATAAAGACAACGATGCAGCTTAAGAGAGGGAACTCCTCACTGACTCCAGAATTCCCAGGATGGCCTGTTCAATGATCACAGGAGGGATGAACGCTTCTTCATTGGCAAAGGCTAAATTGGAAGTCTATCAAATATGCCAATCTGGGCAAACAATCACACTAGAAAAACCTAAAATTGGTTATGTGGATGAGGGTGGTTCGGCGACTGACTGGGATACAATGTCATTCGGAACTCATCCTGTCCGATTTGCTCCTTTTGATAGAAAGGTCGTAAACAAAATCGCATGGTCCGAGAATGTAAGCATTATTTTCTATTGTTCCGTGCTGGAACTTGAATTGAAAACTCCAGCCACAACCATAGAGGACCTAAAGTCGTACAATAAAATAAATTACTCTGGGAAGATATACAACCTCAAGTATGTTGAATTTCTAAATGCATTCGGCACCAGTTTTTTGGGTTTTGTGATAGGTGGCGTCATTGAATCTTGATGGTGAGTTAACAGCGATTGACCAGATGATTCGAAAGGTCGAAAAAGGAACCATATCGAACGTACTCCGATTGAATAAAAGACGTGCGAAGACTTTCAAAGAATCAGCGATCGAAGATACAAAATGGGGCAAACTGGGCCTTAAAAAAAATCAACCAGCAACGGTAAAGATTCAAGGCTACACCCATTCACCGGAATACTTCACTGGCGAAATGCTGAAATCAATGGATATCAAGGAAGCATTTGATTCGAAGATTCCAAACGGCGCAGAAGTTGGATTTTTCTATATAAGCAATAAAAAGCCAAAGGGGAATGGGACTGCGACTTACTCCGATATTGCGATGTTGCAAACAACAGGATTTAGAATTCCATTAACTGGGGAAAAAGGGGAGAAGGTTCGTGCCTTTCTTGCTTCCAAAGGAATTTTTCCTAAGAAAGGGAAACAATTTCTCATTGTCCCTCCACGACCATTCCTCTTTAAAGCCTTAGAGAATTTCGAAAAGAAAGGTCGTGATACAAAAGTTATCAATCAATATATTAAAGAACTCTGGGCAGGCTTATGATAGAGATTACAATTTATAAAGACTGGAATGAAAATTATGCCGGATTGGAAATGAGAGGTCACGCAAGTGCGGATCATGGGAAGTTTGGAAGCAATATTTTGTGTGCTGGAGTTTCCGCTCTTTGCCAGTCGCTTCTAGTCCATCTCGAAAGGATGGGATGTTTGGAGGATCATGAAGTAAAAATCGGGAAGGAAAATCTTCTAAAAATTATTCCAAAACGAAATTACAAAACTGTCGTCATTGCGAATTCTTTCTCATTCGTTCGGAGTGGTTTGGATAATCTGAGGGAACAGTATCCGAAAGAATTCCGAATCCAGGAACTTTATGTTTAGAGAATTCTCGAATCAAACTTGGACCACTAGTGTTACTGGTGCTACAGTAACAGATAACACAGATGAAAGCATTGATGGAACTTCCAAAAAACTCGTATTTACTGAAGCTGACGCCTGGGCCTTAAATACTTTTAGTGAAGTGAATCTTTCAAGTTGGGAAGAATTAACACTTCAAATTTATGTGAGGTCCTCTTTAGTTCAAGGGAATCTTTTCAAAATTACTGTAAATGGGCAGGATTATACGTTCAAAAGAATGCCAAAGAAAGGATGGTATTTTATTCCTATTGATTGTCAGGGATGGCCAGCAATATCAACTATCAAATTCACTGCTTTAGTCAGCGGTGTTACTATGTTCGTCGATCTGATTGGATATAGGAAAGTTACTTATGATTCTATGGACTTTGATATAGTCGAAGCGATTAAAAATGCTATTTCCCTAAATGTCGGAGAAACAAAAACACTTTCCACAGATGCAACTAGTGGAAGTAAGCAAATTATTCTCACAAATAAATCTTATCTGACGAATACTTCGATGCTTCGTTTAACAGACGGATCAACATCGGAAGTGGTACAACTCCAGAAAATCGACGGCACCCTTTCAAAGCCTTTGGTGAATGCCTATGATAAAGATACTACCGTCGTCACTCTTCTCTGCCCGGTTGTTTCAGAAGAAAATCCAGATATAGAATCAGATCCAGTTTGCGGTGTATTGATTTCTGACATGGGGTCGAGTAACGAAGATGTGGTTGTCCCAATGAAAGGATTTTCCTCCCAGGGAGCAAAACTAAAGCGATATCTTGGATCTCTGCAAGTTACAGTATATATTGATTGTTCCCATAAGAAAAAGCTAATGTCCCTTTGCCGACAATTTGATGATGCGAATGGAGATTCCTTCTATATTTTACTTGACGGTGAAAAAGTTGAATTGTATCAAGAAGCAAGTCCAGTTTCCACACCAGAAACAGACTTGGGGAATCTTCCCCGCAAGGCCTACTTCTACTCGATAGAACCTCAGCCAATTACGGTTTTCACTAAACGGGAAATCGAGACTATCACAATCGATATTGATAGCGAGGGTCTATGAGGTTTCAAAACAATACAGAATCAGTTCAACAAGTTAACAGAATTGCAGGCGAAAGTCAGCCAATTCTACCAAAAGGCATTGTTGAAATCGGAAAACTTGAAGTTTACGATTTTGAGTTAGAAAGAATTCGCAAAATTTTTACGGAACTTCCGGAGGAATCGAAGGAAGAATTTTCAAAGCCAAAAAAAGCTACGGTGCGAACCGAAACATCTGAATCCAGTGGAGAGGGTGCATAATGGGTTACGGCGCACAAGCAAAGAGAGTCCCTGCTAAAGGCCAGGGAATTGTCGTAGATGCTGATATTTATAAAATCGGTATCTTAGGGAAATTCAAAAGAGGTATCGCCTCTGTTAGAACTGGGATTTATTCTATGGACGATGTCCGTAAAGCATGCGGGAATGCGATCATTACCACCTATGCTTGGCTAGTTCTTCGAGCATTTTACCAACATTTACAATCTGGTGTGGTCGTGGAAGCGAAGATAGCGATGCATGTTGCGAGTGATGCAGTACAAGCAGGCTACGTTATCAATGATGGTTCTACAGCAAAGATCTTTGATATCAAAGCCGGACTTCGTGGAGAGGTCGATAAATCTGCAGGCGGAAACGATATCGCAATCAAGATTTCACATTCCGAAAGTGTTACTTTTAAACTGACCGCGGATTCTGCAGCAACTCCAACTTTCGTTTATTTGGATCAGGTAAATAACCTTGAGGTCGGATACCAAATCAAAATTGCAGATGGAACGAATACGGAATATCCATTTATTACGGCAATTGATCCAGTCACGAAAAGGGTTTCTTTTAGCGCGTTAACTAATACATACACAGCGGCATTAACAACTGTATACCGGCTCGATTGGAACCTTTTCATTGCAATCAAGGATGATTTTGGCCAGTATCAGCAACAAGAGCAGTATTTGGATATCCCATTTGTTAGGTCCTCTACCAAAGGAATGGTTCCTTTGGTAAATAGCCAAATCTCAGGATCCTTTTACTCGATTCTTGCACTCGACGGAACGAATTCAACTACTGGTGCGAATGCTAGACCCGCTGTACTTTCAAGCTGGACTCCGTTCACAAACGGTTCAGACGGCACTGCTCCAAACGATGCGTCTTGGAATACATTGGCCGCTAATCTTGCAGATGAGCACATGCAAATCTTACTCGCTCCTGAAAGTTCTTCAACGACACATAACAACAACATGGCTGTCTTCACCACTATCGGTTATAAAGCGATGTATTTCGCTCAATCATCCAATGGGGCAACAGAAGATATCCTTAAAAACTTAGGCGGGATCTGCTCCGAGCCAATCAAGTTTGGAATGCTTCCGATTGATAAATGGTTCGAAACTGATGATCCAACCAAAGAAGGCGGAAGGATCCAAATTCCTCCAGTCGGTCATGCAGCCGCACATTGGTTTAACAACTATGCTTTGTATGGTGCATCGAAGGTCGCTGCAGGGAATAGAGATTCTCTTGTAACAGCGGACAAGTTACTCGATTCCAATGGCCTCATCCATGATGACACCAACGGGAAAGGAGATCGATTGATTCGTAAGTATCGAATTAATATCGCTCGTTACCGTGCAGGGAAAGGTGTTACGATCAATTCTGCTCGTACATTTTCAACAGATACGGGTTATCAATTTCAAAATCAAATTATGCAATGGCTACTTTACAAAGTCTCCATTCTGGAATATTTGAGATCCATTGAACAAGATAAAGCTGGTATCCGCGCTCAAGAAGACCATTACAATGCAATCTGGTCTTACATGAACAAGAAATACGATGCTGGTGAATTCTATAAGGGCCAGAAAGAAAACGGAGACCCAACAGTTTTCGAAGATGTAGTTCAAATCGTGAATGATTTTACAGTAAATACTTTAGCAGCCATTGCGAATGGTATTGAAAATAACTTCGTTCAGTTTATCGCTCCTCCACCAATTGAGGAACCGATTCTCTCACTCGCTTCTGCTCCGGTAACAATGGTAAAGGGATAATTATGGAAATTAGAATAAACTTACAATTATTCGCAAGAGCTACTTCTTGGAACGCAGAATTGAAAATCGATTCTGAAACGATCTATCCTCAGGATGTCGCAGAGACATCCGAAGGTGGGGAAGAAGAACGTATTGAGGTCGCTGACGGTGATCGGAAGTATAAGATTGGTTCGCAGATCTTTATGATCGATGAGATTCCCGTAACCGTTCTTATGAAAAATAAGAACGAGCGAAGAGAATATGATGTTCTAAAGGAATTTTCGAAGGGAAAACCGAGAGATGTCTTTTTGATATATCGAGATTCGCAAGGAACTCCTCAGCTAACTTATTTGTTGGCAAACTGTGGATGTCAAAGAGGAAAGAAAAACGCATTCAGTCGCAAATCCAAATCTGAAGATACTCATACTTTCATCCTTACTCCAGAGGATGTGAAGGAGATTTCTTAATGTTCAGACTTTATTGTGGTCTTGTACGCGACGGTGTCTGGTACAACTATGCGGAAGTTAAACCCATTGAGGGAGGGATTCTCTCAATTATGGATGGCCTTGATAAATCTGGTGCTGGTTATATGCTCAAAGTCGTCGAAGGAAGCATTGACCGGCTTTACTCAAAAGATGGTGAAGAGTCTTACGATTTAAGATCGGAAGACTATGCAGATCTTAAAGGTAGAGACGGTTGGAAAATTTGCGAAGAAGCTGGGAAATTATATTTAGGAAAAGATAAGATCGTCTTCGATGAATATTTTTTCTGTCATGTATGCTCAACTTCTCGAAATGAGAAATATACACATGTACAAGAATCTTGGCAAGATCTCGTTAGGAAAGGATTAATTGATGAAGTCTATTTAGAAGATCCAAGTCAATTTCAATGGTCGACTATTTTGCCTATTCCAATCGAAGTGAAAACTATCGACAATCAGGTGAAAGGTGGAACCTTTACCGAGATAAAAAGAGAACTACTTTCGATCGGGCAGATGATTCGATTATCAAAAGATAATTGGGCATCGCAAACCGAAGCAAACATGCTATGTGCAACATGGGATGCGGAAATTGTAGAAGTTGTAGGATTGGATCAGAGAGAACTCAACATTCTCAAAAGAAATAACCAAGAGAACTTTTCCAAAAAATATCTCAAAGACCAAGCTAACATTGATATGATGTTGAATACCGATCGGAAAGTTGGCTACCAAGCTGAGTTCAGAAAAGTTTCCTGCAAGCATTGCAGAAATGAGATTGGGGGGTATCTCGATTTCACAAATTTTTTTTCTTTCTTATCTCCGAAAAAATCGAACCAGTCAGGTACAAAGGTAGGACGGACCAAGTCCTCTTCTACCCGTCAATAGGGAATAAGAATTATCCATATCATGACTGGAAAGACCAAACAGAAGAGAAGGTATGGGAATTTTTATCATTCGCAATCGAGAGATACCACATACTGGCCAGAGCATTCCGAAATAAATGGAACTGGCCACCGGAGAGTTTAGATCGGTTGAAATGGAAACAGGCAAACCGGATTTACGAAGAACTGTTAGAAGACGAGGAGAAAAAGGAGGAGGATTGAAGTGGCAGCTGTAGCAAGTAAAAATTTAACAATCCGATTCCTCGCGGATACTTCAAAGTGGAAGCCTGCCCTTAAACAGTTCCAACGCGATATAAAATCGTTGAAGAAGGAATTCTCGATTCTCCCTGGTTTTGGTAAAGGTGGTCCCGGAAGTCCTGGTGGTGGAGGCGGTGGTCTGCCTGGTTCTGGGAAAGGTGGGTTCTTCTCTGGAATGTTCGACAAAGGAGGCGAGGCCACTAGTTTGCTAAAAGGAGACATGAGTGGTGCCTTAGTAGGTCTCGCCAGTAAATTCGCAATTGTAACAGCTGCAGCTTTACTCACTGTCGGTAGCTTCCAAAAAGTAATCGATATTGGTTCCCAAACAAGAGATTCAATTGTCCAATTCCAAACTCTTCTAGGTGGTTCCGAAGCAACTGCCATAAAATTTTTTGGAACATTGAAAAGGTTCGGTTCAACGACACCTCTCGAATTACCAGAAATCAATCAAGCAGCGAAACAGCTACTTGCTGTTAAAGTTGCCGCTGATGATGTAGTTCCGTCGTTAAGAATGCTCGGGGATATTTCAAAAATATCTGGTAAAAATTTCAATGAACTCGCTACCATTTATGCAAAAAACAAGGCATCTAACTTTATACAAGGCGAAGATTTAAACCAACTCATTGAAGCAGGTATTCCAGTTTTAGATGAGTTTTCAAAAATGTTCGGGAAAAGTGCGATCCAAGTAAAAGAGATGGGTTCAAAAAACCAGATCACCTTCGAACATTTACAACAAGCATTCAAAAATATGACAGGTGAAGGAGGATTATACTTCAAAGGGATGGAACGTCAGGCCAAAGAAATACCAGGAATTTGGTCAAATATCCAAGATACATGGAACGATATCTTTCGTGCAATTTCCGGTGCAGATCTTTCATCTGACACAATTTCATTTTGGTCTACAATGAGGGATGTCCTAGGCGATTTCTCAAATAGGTTTTCATCTTTTGTTGAATCAATCAGACCTTTGTTAGTTGATTTTGGAACGGCAATTGGATCAACATTCAAAGCGATTTGGGATGTGGTAGTTGCTATTTGGGATATATTAAAAGTATATATAATCCCAGTGATGTTCATAATGTATAATTTCGTTCGAGGTTTCCTAAAAGTTTTAATATGGAATTTACAATTAATCTCTTCGATCGCCAAAGGAATTTCCTACGTTGTGAATCTGGTTTGGAGTGCATTGGACGGCCTCCTTGGTATTTCCGAAAAAATCGAACGTGTTATAAATTTCCTTCAATCTCTCTATATCAAAGTGGTAACGATTTTTACTGCCACTGGCATTTTCATCGAGAGCATGGTTGACTACATGATCAACGGTGGTCTTGCAAAACTTGGAAACGCTATTTATGATGCGATAGTCGGCGGATTCACACGTGCCTGGGAATGGGTCCAGTCTACAGACTTGTATAAGCTACTTGGTAGTACGGCAAACAAGATTTCCACTGCTGCAAGCCAAGGCGTTCAATCTGCAAAAGAGGAAATCCAAAAGAGATTTCCAATTTCTAATCTTGGTGCTCCTCCTGCAACTTCTGGGAATGGATCTCAAGGGAATTCTAATTCATCAGTAAATAATTCAAGAAATTCTACAACTACGATAAATAATCATTATAGTGTTAAGTTAAATAAACAGGAGGAGGGTACGCTTCAAGGAATGTTCAACCAGACCGGACGTCCCTTCGGATTAGGAAATTAAATGGCTCGGGGTCATGGTATCATCATCAATGCTTCTACGTTCCTCCCATGGATTTTTACTTATAACCCGGAGCGAGTAACGACTGATAAGAAGATAAATTATTTTACTGTGCCAAATATCGGTGGGTCACATCACGAAAAATTTTTTACCGGCTTTGAAAATGGCGAAATTTCTCTTCTTTTGATCTCCAATGATTTTGAATCCCCGCTCGGTGTTACCGATACGATTGCATATTTCGAAGAACTTCGTAACCCTGCACCAGGACTACTCGGGATCGCAGGATCCTTTTTCGGAAACGAAAATTATCCCCCTCCTCAGGTTCTCTTTCAATTCGGTGTTTCAATGGTTCCATTGTTTTGGGATGTCCTTGATGTTCATATCGAAGCTACTCACTTTCGTGCAGGAGAAGTTACTGGAATTATTGGCATTCCACAACGATGTGAAATCTCCATCAAACTTTCCGTAGATGAAAACTCTGTACTTTTCAAGTCGAATCAAATCGCGAAAAAAGCCCAGGCGATAAAAGGATCTATATCGAGTATCCAGAAAGAATTATTATTTAAAGCCAAGGGAGTTAAGAAGAGCTCCCCTGGAATAAGTAAAGTATCGAGGTCTGTATAATGCTTCGATGGCAACAAGTTACCCCAGTTACGATCTTTGGAATGACTGTCAAAATGCATCGTCCGATTTACACACCAAAGGCTGTCATCAGAATACCAAACCTAAGTTACGAGTTTGATCACTACGCTTATCTTCATCTCGGCTCGGAACTTTACATGTATAAGATTCTTGATATTAATTGGGAAGAATACATGGAAGCTCGTGGTGATATACGCGAACTCAAATCGATCATCATCCCAATTGCAGAGGAATCATAATGGTATCGTTACCTCGCAAAAAAATGGCTTTCTGGGATCTCGAATTGAATGGAAAAAAATTCAATGAAATTAAGCGATTCGTATCATCGATCACTGTTGAATACGAAGTGAATAAGATTGCCAAAGCTACAATAAACGTTGATAGTATATCCTTTCTTGAAGATTACTTTTCCAGAAACCAGGAAGTAAAAATAAAAATGGGATGGGATTCGCTCAATCTTGTGGATATGTTCCAGGGGAAAATTGACAAGAATCCCGAAGGGCAAGCGAGCGATTATTTATCTTACCAGATCCCGTTGCTCGATACTTCCGCAGGAATGGCAAAACAGGAAAAAAACAAAGTCTTCAATTCTACTATTAAATCGAGTATCATTCGGACGATCGCTGGATTAAATGGATACGCATCTGTAATTAATGTTAAAGATTCAACTCCGATCAAAGCGAAGGAAATGCCTTTGCAAATTGGAAAAACGGATTTAGAATTTATTCACGAGTGTGCGGTAAAATGGAACTGCCTGTTCTGGATTAATTCTGATAGCCGGACCATCTACTTCATGGATTCAGACGTTGCCCACAAGCAAGGTGATCTTGTCCATGCAGCGAGTAAGTTTGCAAATATAGATGATCTTGCAGGGAAGTACAAACTCGGTTATAAAACAGATTTTGCACCGAATAATATCGCTTCCATTAAATGGAAGTACGGCGCTGGAAGAAACGGAAATGCTGGATCAAATGTCGTCAATAGAACAGGTGAGAAGGGGAAAACGGTTGCTCCTGAGGATTATGTTTACGAGTTCTATGATCAGACTTATAAATTTGCTCCAGAAATTGTTAAAAAAATTAAGACTGACCCTTCATTTTACTCAAAATTGATATCAGAAGCCGGCCAAAGTTCTGTCGACTCAAATGAACTCACAAAATATTGGGTTAAGTATCCAGCTAACGGAGATTCCAAGACAAATAAAAATCTTCAATCTCCACCAAGCCATAAAGTAAACGAACTCTCTCTAGAAGTCGATTTGAATTATGGAGATCCTTATCTTCGTCCACCTCGACAAGCTACAATTTATTGTGGTTCGGATAACCCTCGTGCCGTTTCTTCAAATTTACCAAGCTGGCTCGTAAACTCTGGTTCTCAAGGCCGAGATGTTTTTATGAATAAAGTTAAGCATCAACTTTCAGATGGAATGATCAAGACTACTTTGGAGATATCCAAATGAAGATGTATGCAAAAGCAAAGATTGTCACGAAAGCAGCCGTCACATCGAAGCTTGCATCCTTTGGTGATACCTACGTAAATGGAATGATTTTTGTTGAGATTCCCGAACTTGGCTTCGAGACACCAAATCTAATTCTATGTCGATACGGACTCTCTGTTCCTGTTGCAAAAATCGAAGTAGATCAAGCTCTATGGGTCGAGCCAACGATCGGGACATCGGAAAGATTCATTTACACAGGTTTTGCGGACGGGGTAACGGATGCATTCAATTCCGACAATGCAGCAATGCTCTACTTATCCACTTTGGTTTATATCCTTTTAAAATCTAATGGAGATATCGAAATAAAAAGTGGTTCGGTCCCATTGGAAAAAATGGTTCTCGGTGAAACACTTCAAACTCAGCTTAATATTTTGAAGGCTAGCTTCTCTGCTCTGGTTGGGAAAGTAAACGATCTCATCACTTCCTACAATGCGCACAAACATGGCTATGTATCTCCAGGCGGGCCAGCTCTTTCAGATCCAATTCTATCCGGCGCGAGTTCTTCGAGTGATACAACAGCCAATTTCACAACAATTCTATCAGCAAAGGTGAAAAATAACTAATGTTAAATTCACCTGATGAATTTCCTTCGGCTAACTTAGGATTCTTTCTGAATTTTACAGACGGGTCCAAAAAAGATGAAATCGAGTCTGAACTTATGCGAATTATTTTCCAAGGAAAAGAATTAACTCACTATGATAGGCAAAAAGGAGGATCCTTTGAAAATCTAGAGCAAGACAAAAATAATGAAGGCACTCATCTTTTATTTATTTCGAATATTATATCTTCGGTATATTGGCTAAATGAATCAAAGGGATTTAATCCTTACATTGTCGTAGATTTTTCTGATATCGAAACAGAAATTATCGAATCAAAATTTATTATAAAAATTCAATACCGATTGCTACAAGATCTGCAAACTCAAGGGGAAATCAAAGTGCCATTATGAAAAATATTTTTAAACATACATCTCGATCCTACTTTGATATCTTCAATGCGCTAAAACAAGCATATAAGACTTATCCAGATTGGCTCTTCGTAGAAATTTCCGGAATGTTTGATTTTAATTCTGAACTAATGAACAGAATTGCATCTGACATTATTTATCCAAAAACGCGTGAGTCAGCATATGGTTTCGCATCCCGATGTGATTATGAGCCGATTGAAGCGGACGGATGTACAACGATCATCACAGCAACGCTCGCATCGTCGATGTCCAAAACTGTGCTAGCAGGCTATAAATTTTCGGGCGTAAATTCATCTGGCCAAATAGTTGTCTTTGAAGTTACAGAGGATACAAGCGTAGTATCTGATACGGAAATTGAATTACCTGTTAAACAGCAAACCACTGAGACAGATAGGAATATTGGTGATATACCCAACTCAGATGATTTTCTTGAGCTCGAGATCAAAGGGTTCAAGAACATAATAAAAACATCAATTTCGCTTTCCAATTCCGATGGGGCATGGACTCGAGTAGATAATTTTGATAACTCAATTTCGACTGATCGTCATTTTGTTCTCTTATTTCAATCTTCTGGGAAAGCAAGAGTTCAATTTGGAAATGGAATCAACGGTGTTAAACCAACAGTAAATTCCACGATGCTGGCTACCTTCGCAACTACTCTGGGTCTGGCTGGCCAAATGGAAATTGGTCAGATCAATTTAAACACTGGAGAGGATTCCGATATTACATCACTTACAAATGCATCGGAAACAATTGGTGGAAATAATTCTGAATCTGTTGCATCAATCATTAGAAATTCTAGAGCAAATGTTAGGTTACGTGATATTGTTTGGTCACAGGAAGATTTGGAAACTTCAGCAAGAAAATCCAGTTCAAGTGTTCAAAAGGCACTCGGAATTCCAGGTCTAGGCACCGCTATCATTCAAGTCATTCCCGCAGGTGGTGGGAATCCTAGTTCTCCATTAAAAACAACAGTGGAAGACTACGTAAAATCAAAATCTCAATTTGGGCTTATCCCTGTTACTGCAGCTGATCCAACATATGTCCCGGTAAATATTACCGCTTCCATTACTGCTAGGAGTGGCTTTAGTCTTTCTAAATGCCAGGATCTAACTGAGTTTGCTTTAACTCTTGTTGCAAGCGCTATTGATAATCAAGTAACAGAGTATTACAATGATAATGGAATTGATAAGTGTCGGATTGATGTAATAAATACGATTTGGGCTTGGGGTTTTGTAGCAGATGATAACGAGGCATTGCAATTCATTATTGAAACTTGGATTGATATGCTTGGAGATCGTGATTACAGAGATTGGGGTCAAAATCTAGAAGTTGGAAATCTTTGGGTCATGGGTGATTCTCTATACGATTACGGTGTCGATACTTTTAGTCTCGCATCCCCTACCACAAATCAAGCTGCCTTAGCTCAAGAAATTATTGATGCAGGCACGGTAACTGTCTCATGAATAATTTCTTTAATATAACATATCCTAAATTTATCGAAAAATATGGGAAGGACTGGGAAGACTTCAAAACCATTCTCAATGAGTGGGTGGACCATTTTTTTTCAAAAGCTTGGGATCTTTATAAATACAATAACATTAACACATTGTCCGAAAGAGCATTGGAACAAGTTTTAAAGGCACTAAAAATAGAATTCAATGTGAATGACACTTTTCTCACAAAGAAAATCAAACTTCGATTTTTCGTGAGCCAGTATAAAAGAAAAGGTCTGAGTGAAATCTATTTAGATTTGCAGGAACAAATTGTTGGGATTCGTGGGACGATTGTTTCTGGCCAATCACTCGGTGTTTGGCGGTGGGGATACTCTCGATGGCACGGTTCATCAATTGACGCATCCGATATGCGCTGGTCGCAAGCTGGTTCACAATTCGAAATTTATATTAATTGCAAAACCTTAGATAACACGAAGCTAGACCAGATCGTTTCTCTTTACAGGCAAAAGTCTGTAAATCCTGCATTTTATAGAATTTATTTAGTAGATGATGTTTACGCAATTTTGAGGACAATATGAATACAGTAGCTTTTTCAAACACAACCGAAGACGGCCAAGTTCCTGGGCTTAATCCTGATGGAGTAACAGATTATTTTCTTATCACCGATTACAATAATGATAAAAATTATTTTCTCTCAAAAATTACGGATGCTTTGAAATTTATCTCAGCAAATCCAACGAGAGATTTCCAAATTCTTTACGGCGGTGTAATTTCCGATTCAGGATCCTCCCAAATTGATATTTCCGAAGGTGCTGCTATCGGAAAGGATGCTTCGGGCAATTTCAGAATTGTCCAGATTCCTTCGTTAACAAATGTATCTCTCCCTTCCGGCTGGAACAATAATCGGCAAATTTGGCTTATAGGAAAATATGCAGTTAAATTAGATGCTGCTACTCGCCAACACTTTAACGGGACAACTTACCAATATCGTTTGTTGGATTCATATTTGGGTGAAGGTGCAACTGACAATCTATTCTTAGATGCTGATCCAGGAGATACTGTTGTTAAATGGGGAAGTTTCAAAATGAATGGAACTACCTTTTCGGATCAGTATGATAGATCTCCGATTTTCACTATCCAGGACAAATCAAAAGGAACGATTAATGGAGGATTGATATTTAATTCAACTTCTCTGCCTCCAAAAATTTCTTCAGGATCGTATAACGTTGGTAAATACACCGTATCCATTGATTCCGATCGTTCGTTGGCTCTGACAGATACTTATCTGCAATCAAAACAAACCCTTGACTCTTTCTGTCATTACACAGTTGGCCTTGGCCCTCTAGGGCAAGTGGTTTATGTTTTAAACGGCGAAGGTCCAGTATCTGGAGCGACTGGAACGATAACCAGCATCACCGGTTCAGGGACGACGAAAACGCTTACAGTGGCAACCGGAACCGTCGGTTCACACTCTGATAAGATTATAGTGATATCTGGAAATACAGGTGTAAATGGAGTATTTAAAGTTACTGGAGGTAATGGGTCAACAACCTATACCTTCGAATCTATTTCCTCTCTAACAGGGACCGGAGGTACATGGACGATCTATGAAAGAATTAAAACTCTCCATGGAACGGGCTCAGCGACGGCCATTACAGTTGATGCTGATGTCTTAAAATATACACCATCATACGGTGAAAATGGATGGCCTTATGGCTTCATTGCTTTCGATCCTACTCGTAATGGATTTTTTTATACTCTACCCGGATTAACAGAATATATGGTTCTTGGAAATGGCAAAACCAATGGATCGGCAAACTTTCAGACAGATATCGTAAGTCATAAAACAGGAAGAAATAAAAATGATAACTCATTTCTAATTACAACTTATTCCACAATTTCTACGAATGCATATAAGTTTAGCTCGCTCGTTACTGCTACAGGCTGTGACTATATATGGGATAATAGTAGCATAACTCTAATTACATTTAAAAGACCAGGCTATGTGTCCTCGTTAATACAAACAAGAAATGCTTCAGGTGGGCATAACCCAGCGTTTAGTTTTGACGCAACAAATACTCAAGATACTACATCAAGTAAACAGTTCTCCGATGTCCATATTATAAGTTCGCTAAATCTGGGTTCTCTCCCTCCAATGAAGATTAATAAGGACGATACATTGAGGTGGCTCGGTGGGTATGCATTAACTGGTGCAGCCGGAGAAGATCGGGTACAAATGACATTGGAGTTAATATGAACATTTACAAAAAAGAAAATCAAATTATTGTCAGTCTAAATGGCTGCCCTGATGGTTGGCAAAATCTAGGATTTGATCCATCCATTACTGATGAGAACATGAAATATGTTTCTGGTTTCCAAAATGGGAAAGCCATATTCGACCAGACTAGAATTGAATCTGACAATACTTCCGAGAGAATTCTCCTCATTGAAAAGTTTTATACTGAGATCCTCGAATTTGCAGAAGCTAAATGCGAGGAGGGAATTACTTTTAAAAATTCAGTATTCCAGTGTCGCGAAGTGGATTGCCTTCGTATGTCTAGTGCTATTCGCTTAATCGAATTGGGCGACACATGGACCGATGAGAAATGGAGAAGTCGCGATAATAAGTGGGTTCCGCTTACAGCAGAAGAACTCAGAGATTTAGCATTAAACGCGGGTAAGTTTTTTCGAGCTAACTTCAAGAAAGCAAGAACTTTGGTTGATGCCCTTGGGGTGATGTCTTTAATAGATTTAAAAAATTATGACGTCGAGGTAGCTTGGAATGCAATCCTTTAAGTTTTTACTCATTCTGTTTATTGTCTTTTCATCTTCATGCCAACCAGCAAAAAAGAGCCCGAAAAAAATCGATCTTTTGCTTTCATTGATAGTGATAGATCAGACTGGGTTATATGATACTGTCGCTTGTCAAAAGAAATATAACCTTAACGCTGCTTATGTTTCTGGCGGATATGCAGAGAGATTCTCTGTCGATTTAAAACAATATGAAAACGTCGCAATCACGGATTCAACTTGGGATATTTCCAGAAATTTCCCAAGTTTCCATAATTCCGAAATTACTCAAATGAATTCAGTCGCCGGAGATACACTTTGTGATTTTAATTCTAGGTTCAGAAGGTCGATCAAAACGTTGAATCCGAAAACTGTTATAGTTTCCTCTATTGGCGGGAATGATTTTTTGAAAGGTTTTGATGACCAAACTATCACGGAAACTTTCCAAGATTTTTACATCAGGCTTGTGGCCAAATTCCCAACGTCATATTTTGTCTTTGTTCAAGTACATCGAGTTAAGCTTGATCATATCAATGTGGAAGTTAACAGAGTAACCCCTCAACTAAAATTGATTGCACCGAATGTATGCTGGGTTGACCCGTCTTCTTGCTTTTCTAACCCAGTCAAAGATTCGGAATTTCTACCCGGTGACTCGATCCATTATTCTCAGGCATCAGCACTATGTATTAAAGAAAAAATCAAGTCAACATGTGGGGTGACATTTTAATGGATTTAAATTTTTGGGGACTTATGAATTTACATTGGGAAGTTTTTGCTTTCTTTGTTTTTCCTGTTTTTTTTCTTCTGACCGGGGTTCTTATCTGGCTTACAATTTGGCTGATCAAATTGTATAGAGTTTCTTTCGCCCTCAGTTGGCTAAAGATATCTCCTTCCAAGTATGATTCCAAATATTTGATACGAATGTCCAAACAAGATCAATTCATCTACTCAAGATTAGGTCAACTGAATCAGTTTTATTCTGCGAATGTTTCCGCAATTTTTCAATTCCATAATGGAGGAGAATTCAAAAATCAAAATTCAATTTTGAAATGGACTCTTACGCATGATAATCCAGAGCCCGGTAATGTTTCTTTTCATCTAAAAGAAATCAAATGGACGAATGTCCTAGTATCGCAAGCACATGAATGGATCGGAGAAACTCTTAGGAAAAAACTCTGGTATTGTGATTTCGAAACTCTCCCTGAAAATTCAACCTGGAGAAGATATTTTGTAAGTTCTGATTTGCGAAGCGGGCTTTTCCATTTGGTGGAGGGCGAGTTCGGCCCTGAATTCGTCCTTGCCGTTTTTTGGGATGATGCGCCGGAAATCGAGCACACAATGAATTCAATCAAAGATTATGGAGATTCAATTTCTTCTTTATTGCATGATGTCAAGATATTGGAAGGGGATACGAAAGAATGAATTTATTAGAAGAAGATATTAGACCTGACATCTCATCATATATTTCTATTACTCCATGGACCACTTATGATTCCCAAATGAATAATAAACGGTTTTTGATCGCTGCGAAGAAAGTAGTTCCAGGAAATCAATGCCAAGGAACTACATATTTGAACGTTGTTAAGTGGACAGGATATAAACTAGGTATTAAAGATTTTGATGATTGGGATGAAGAGAACTACTACAAGTCACTTTCTAGATTTGTTAAAACCAAAAATCACGTAACCGAATACAATTTTCATAATGCTCTGTATTATGATCTATTTAAAGGAAAGGCGAAAATTATCTCTAAGCCATTTTCCCTTGGTAATATAAAAAATCATATTTTCAAAGAAAAGGCCCCGGTCATTTTTTCGATTGATGTTCGTGAAGCTTTCAACCCGAACGCTAAAGAAGAAATGGGTCATGTTATTATGGCAGTTGGGAAATGTGATAATGGAGTATCCACCCACGATCCAAGAGGAAAATTTTTCTCTCAATACAAAGATCTCGATGGGAATTGCTCCTTTTTTCCAAATGAGACTCTGGAAAGGATAGCACGAAAAAACGTTGGAATTTATTTACCAACAATTTTGTAGGAGGAATTGGTTATGGAAGAACTTAAAACGCTTGGAATCGAAATCTTGAGGGATATAGTCCTTCCTCTTTTTGACCTTCTGTATATAGGTATTGTGATCTCTGGATCGACTCTGATGTTCCGGTTATTCCCTGTTCTAGGAAAAACTAAGTTGGGAAAATTCAGGGCCGTGTTTGTATTCGCAACGATAATTTCGATAGGTTACACCACCTTACATGTAAATCTTGCAGATCCAGGATACATGCTCGGGAAAAACCTTTTTAATTATTTCGTTGCTATTCTCATTTATCATGCGGTTATAAAAACCATAGTTAAATTATGGGGATTATTCCAGAAAAAATACCTAGTGACATCGCATCGGAATTCTGGAGATTGAAACAAGATGAAAAAAATTGCGGACGATAAACAACTAGAAAAGGCATTAAAAAGAATTCTAATTTTAATGACGAAAAAGAAAACTGAAAGCCAAGATAAGGAATACCGAGATTTGATAGAAAACGTCAAAGCTTACGAAACTGAAAAGCTAGGCGAAGATGTTGTTAACCAAGCTGATCTTGACCATTTCAATAAAATACAGGCGGCGTAACAACATGGGAATCGGAATCCTGGAAAAACTCGCGGTATTTTCCAAAACACGAACAGGAATCCTTACAGGGGTCGTCATTCTGGCCGTGTTATTCTATGCAATTTTTTACAAAATAAATTCTCATGTAGGAGAGAAACAAAATGAACTTATCGACATTGAATATAGCGAAGTTCCAACTGATTCTGATTTTGATACTCTTTGCTCAATGCCAGACAAAAACGAATCTTGCCCGGAGCTTGGTGAATCAAAAGTGCGTGGATCTCGGAATTCCGACCGAATTAATCGTTAGGAATTCTGAAAAATTATCATTTGAGGGACGCGATTTTGTCCCACAGCTGAGATATAATTACTCGATTTCGTATTCGAAAAGATTGGCTGGATGCATTAGTGCCTATCAATGTTCGCAACGACAATCAGACAGGCTTCATCAATGCGATAAACAAAGATCTTTTCTGAGAGAACTTTTTCTCGGTGCTTCTTTGTGCGATTTAAAAGAAATAGATTGCTAGATCAAAATTGAAATTTCAAATTTGATCTAGATTTCACCTATCAGTCGTTATTCTTTTCCTGCCTTTTTCATATATTCTTTCAAACCTTTGATCTCCTTCAGAGAGTTGAATTCAGGTCTTTTCGATCCAATGTGCGCAAGAATATATTTTTCTGGTCCACCTGCAACAGGGAATCCTTTTGAGAATGTCGAAAGCTCCGATGCTACTTTATTGATTTTTTCTTTGTAGCTTTGTTTGACCTCTTCTAATTCTTCTTCCAGTTTTATTATTTTTCTCTTCCGCTCCCACCAGGACAAAACTTGCCGATTAAGTTTTTCAATTTTCTCTTCAGGAAGATCAGGATATTTTATAGTTGCTTCTTCATTCAATATTTTACGCAAAACGAAAAGGTCGTGAGTGATAGTATGTTTAGACCAGGATGGAATTGCATTATGAATGATATCTACCAATGATGTTTTGACAACGATTTCTCCCTTGCGAGAACCACCAGCGTTTAATTCTAGAATGGCCTTATCTCCCCACCTTTCTCTAATTATGCGATAACGGTCTTTCGGTTTATATTTTAAAGGAGTATCATTATCGCCATAAATAGCTTCATGAAGCGTCGATTCATCAGAGAGTAGGTAGACTGCTGGGATTCCGTAATTTTTTGGGATCTTCCCTTTTTTGATTCCTTCCGAAATTGCTTTCCAACGTCTTCTCCCGCGAAGGATATAATGTTTTCCAGAATTGTTTTTTTCTTTCGAAATCAGTATTGGCTTATCTGCCCAAACTCCATCTCTCCAAATTGATTCCTTGAAATTAATCCATTCATCTTTTTCTTCGGTTGTTTCAGGAGCTCGATCGAAGTTCCAAGGATGTGGCTCTAGTTTTTCTGCGACGATTTTAAATTGTTCGTCGGATATTTTTATTTTGCTTTCCATCGTGCCCAATAGCACGCATAAAGTGACCTAGATTTGCAAATGAAATTTCGAGCGACCATAGAGACATAATATTCTAAGAATTTAAATTTCGTGAACTTCTATATCATTTTCACTTATAGTAAAAATAAAATTGCAAGATGGGCATTCTGATTTTTCCTTCGCGCTTTTAACATTCGATATAACATCTTTTGAGATTTTAGAAATATCAATGTCGTACGATTTGATCCATACAGTATCCAATTCTTCTATTTTTTCCCAATCCAAGAGCTCTAATTGGTCATTAAACTTCGACCTTTTGCCTTCGATGTCTATCCCTAGGTCAGGTAGATTTAAACTTAATAAAACACCATAAATTGTACTTTTCATTTTATTCTCGTATTACATTTTTTTGTCTTCTGGCCAGCTGAACAGTGGATAGGATCACCGCCCTTCAACTAATTGCAATCTTATTGCACCTGTTAGTTTCTTGTCACTTAATTTAATCAACTAATTATTTATCATGAGACATAATCAACTTCCCATAATTAGTATTATGTCAAAAATTCTATGAATATTTTAAAATAGCTTTTTCGAAATTCTTTTGGCAATCAGAGAATTGTTTCTTCATCGTAGCTTTATCTTTTGGTGTTGCTTGCATATTATCAAAGTCAAAGAACCTAGACTCCAAATCTTTTTTATAGAAAAGCCTAATGCTGGTGTGTAACATTAAAAATAATTGTTGAATAAACTTTTCTCGATCATAAAAAAACCTCAAAAATTTATATTCTTCCAAATGAAAATCGATCAGCTGGATTGCCACAATGCTAGATGTTAATATATTGGAAATCAGAGTCTTGTCGTTAAAAGATACGAGATAAAAATCTTTTGGCAACCAATCATTACATTCATTAGCTTTTGCGAGTGACTGACTTAGAATCAAAGATACATATTGGTATTTAAAACAAAATAATCCAATTACAACCGAAGCACTTGCAACAATAAGTGTAACTATTGCCACAAATAAATTTAACTCTGAGATACCCATTTTCTTCACTCCAAATAAATTTCTTCTTCAATCATAACATCTCATCAACCTTGAAAACTTTTTTCTCAAATAAATGAAATTTCAATCCATTGCCATGGCACTTGACTTCGAGTACAAAGGATTTCTTCTCTTTGTCCGAATGCAAATTCAGAAATGGGACTGGAATTTTACAAATCTGGCAATTTAGAAAATAAGAATTATCTTCTAAATATTTTTCTACATCATCTGTATATACAAATTGATCATTGTCAGATTGAGGTCCATATTTCATATTACGCTCCATCTTTTCCAAATATTTGATACCGCCCCACTCAGTTCTTCTGGTCGCTGAGTTTTCGAAATTAGATTCCAAGTAGATTCTGAAACTTTCCCCCTACTCCATTTCAAAAATTCTTCCCAAGAATTTTGTACATTGGTATTTAATTGTACTCTCTTAATAGGGGATTGCTTGGATGCATAAGCTGCCTCGGCATTACTACCTACTCTGGATTTGCTTTGTTCCCGTTTCTGAGTTGACTTCTCTGCCAAAATTGGTGTCAAAGAAGGACTGAAATTTGTCTCGGATTTTGTCGAGAGGATTGGTGAAAGTTTTCTTTTTCTTCCATCGAATCCTGTTTGTTTAAGTAATCCCTGCTTCTTTAATTTTGAAATAATTCTCGAAACTGAGTCTGGCCTAATTCCTATCAGTTTAGAAAAATGTTCGTTCGAAGCGAAGCACTCCCCTACCCTATCCAATGATACAATTTCTGCCATGATATATTTTTCTGTCGGGCTCAAAGACAAAGCTTCAACCTCGACAGGAATCCAAAGTCCTGTTCTCATAAATATCCTTGAGGCATGCCTATGGCCTACCCTTCTCTGTTATTTTTTTTGGATTCTTTGGGGGAATCCGCTTTCCATTTGCGAATTGTGATGAGTCGCAATGAGACATAGTAAGCACGAGACATAATTCTAGTCAACGTACAATTTAGAGTACTTTTCTGGTATTTAGCGGAAAATTTGGAATGTTGTAAAGGAAATTGACTCCGTGAAGCTCATCACTTCCTCACGGAATCGGTGCTTTGGAAAGCGGTCAGATTCAATTATGAGATTATATAGATTTCAGTACAAGACTTTTTTAAAGATTTTCCAGATCGGCTTTTATTTTTTTTGCCTTGTTTTGGGCGGTCTTCAATTGGTCACTTAGCCATGGTCGCAAAACTTCCTTTTCTGGTTTGGAAAGTTTTTCCCCGGTTTGGAATTTTCTGTAAATGGATACAGGAGAATCGATTTTTTCAATTTCGATTTCATCCGGATCTTCTGCACTGGTTCCAATTACCTTTAATGCGTCCCTCAAATGTTCAACGCGCTGAACATTTAGGCGATCTCGATTTTCATACATTTTCATGTAGTTCCAGGCCGTTGTCCTTTTGAAAATAAAATTGGATTCTACCCACGGGATAAATTGCCCATGCTTGAGCGTCTTTTTTTTGTTCTGCAGAACTTCACCAATCAAGATACCATTCTTCACTGCATTAGCAAGATTTGCAATAATCCCTTGATGGAGATTTTGAATAAGCTCTACATCTTCATCAATATCTCGAGATAAATTTGACTCTGTTTGTATGCCGGGCCTAGATCCAGTAAAGTCGTTGATTAATTTCTTTCGTTCGCTCACAAGATTTCTTTCGACAGATTTCGGAAATCAATCCATAACTTATCCTTATCTGGGAATAGTCTTCCGCGAGTTGCAGACTGACTGAAGGCTGTTGATTTTGGTATCATAGTCTTTGTGACTCGCGGTAATTCAGATTCAAGAATTCGTTCTGCGTCTTTTTTTGAAACTGCAAATGGGACACATAATGGTTCCGGGGCCTTAGCTCTTTTAGCGGATTGTGCAATGAGTTCATATCCTTGGTAAGTCCATCGATTGAATCCAACAGGGCAAAGGACGACATCAGTTTTATGAAGAGCAAGGAAAAGTTCGTAAGTTAATGAAGGCGCTGTATCCCAAATCACAAATTCGAATTTTGTTTTTCTAAGATCTGATTGGAATCGAATCATTGAGCTGGGATCATTAGAAAGCTCTAGGTGAGCGTTTGCGAGCGTTGGGGTTGTTGGAAGAACTGACAGGTTGCCATCAAGGTTCTGAATTGATTCTGAAAGGTTTTTGGAACCTTGTAGAACTTTATAAAGATTGTATTGCGTTAGAGATA
>Ga0172380_10001339_pt1 | contig 42499 bp, 61 predicted proteins | sample Leawe162metaG_FD_119747 | JGI IMG/M metagenome (GOLD analysis project Ga0172380, IMG submission 119747) | Leachate microbial communities from a municipal landfill in Southern Ontario, Canada - Leachate well 162 metaG | ecosystem: Engineered > Solid waste > Landfill > Unclassified | place...
GCCTTGCCGCAACTGTTTGCGCCGTCCCCGTCACAGTACCTTAACCATCTACCTCAATCTCAATCTTGCCTACGTTGCCATAGATTTTAGCCTTATGGCAACTCACTACCTGACAATCATCATGCCAAACAATACTGTTACAGGCATCCTTTACTGCCTTCTCCATGTTATCAAGGTCGGGCCTTGTTGTTGGCCTTAGACCAAGTGCCCACAATTTAAGCCCTCCTTTGCTGTCGAAGTGCCCTTGAGGGCGTACCATGTAAAATAGAAGCGACAGTCTAATGGGGATTTTGGCAGGGATAAAGACCGGATTCTGCTGCACAATTTGAGACCTGATATTGTCCTCATATTGCCTGTCAATATTCGCCTTATAAACCCCTGCAAATTTACCCCGTTTGCACGCTCGTGGTCTGCCCTGTCCTCTCACTTCTCCCATAACAACAAAGTGCTGTATCATTCTACCCTCCTTATTTGAGCTCCAAATTTCTATGTTCTTTATCCTTGTCACATCGCCATATCCAATACCATGAGCCGAGGGGAAATTGTTTTCTGATTTGTGTCCCCTTGCAACCCGGATGAATGCAGGGACGGGTATCTGATTTTGCAGCGCCTGATATTTCCTTGCTACATTCTGGACATTTTATAAGTGCCATAACCTTTACCCTCCTTAAATCATTCCTATCGCTTTTGCCTGTGAACGTGCAAGCCAGTTTATTATAAAAGTTCTCCAGTTCTTCTTTTGTACTCTCTTTGTACCTTTGCACTTATCTAACCACCTAATCATATTAACTTTAATCTCTTTTACAACATCAACCTCGTCATACAGGACTTCCCAAATTTTTACTTGCTCGATGGTTATGTTTTCCCAGGACATAGACTTCCAGTCAAAATTAATCTTGTTCATATCTTGATGCCTCACTGCTGAACCCTGTATATTTCTCTCCTTCAACTTCCCATACAGTATTTTTAAGAGGTTTAAACTCACATCCGCCTATAAGATTGAATTTCCTAACCATCCCATTAGGATTAACATCATGGTTTTTCCATATTTTGGCCTTTACTATCTCAATTCTACCCCTATCCATTGAGAGATATAAGCGAGGTTTTTCAAGTGTTAATTCTCCACCTCTTCCGAACTGCTGATTAAAACTCTTAGTGCTTGCCTTTTTTTGAATTGCAATAATGGCTATCCCTGATTTTAATTTGCTGTGAATGTCTCTAATCCATCCCCCTATTTTATAAAACTCGTCATAGACTTCCATGAAGTCTATGATATTCATGGCATCTGGTTGTATGACATCTGCAAAGTTAGAGGATCGTCCAACGGCTGTAAAATTCCACGGATTATATTTTATCAGGTTTTCAGGAAATTGATTGAGCCGAATTTTTAACTCACTTGCTCCCATTTCAGAATTGAAGTAATGTATTTTGTGCTGTTTCTGGTTGAGCCTGATTATTTCCAGCATAAGGGCGGTCTTCCCGGTATTCGATGCCCCGGCCACTACAGCAATATTGCCGGGATATAATTTTACAAGACCCGATAAGCCAAGGGGCAACTCTATCGGGTAGTCTTTTTCATCTGCATTTTTCCAGTCTATAATTTCAATATCCTTATCTACCCGCCTCCAGCATCCATTTTTCTGCCCATGTTTTTCTATAACTCCTTGATTTGATAACCGTTTAAGGATAATACTGAGATTCTTAGTTTCCTGTCTTGTAGACAAATGTAGACATTTCTCCACCTCTGTAGACAAAATGTAGCCAGTTGTAGACAAAACGTATTCCAAAACCTCTTCAGCAAGGTTACGCTCCTTCCGGTTTATCCTTTCCATTGCACTCTTTACTTTATCCTGCGCCCACCTCTCGTCATGTTCCCCCCAACTCCGCATAATTACTAACAAAACCTGCTTAATTTCGGGGTCTGTCATGTGTCCTTTTGCGAGGCAATTCGCTACATGAAATAGACTTTCATCACGCCTTCCATGCTCAAACATTGTAGACGTTTGTAGACTATTGTAGACACTTGTAGACATATTTTTACCTGTGTTGTCTACACCCGTGTTAAAAACAAGAGAACTAACTATATCTAATGCAACATCTTTAAACCCCTTTATAAAAGAATATGCTAAACCTTCTCCATTTTTAGAAGGAGGGGCAACCACATACCCCCCAGAACTTCTAATATCAATATCAAGACCCATAACTTTTACGGTGTTTCTTGTACCTTCAGCATATTGGAAATAGTAATGCGTTCCTCTCGGTGTCTTGACTGTCACCGTCTGGCCTTTATATAGAGTCCTAAATGCTGTTACTGCATCGTGAGAATCACAGTCTAAAACTGTAAGGTTGCTTATTTCTCCTGTTACAATGCCAAGGTTCATATCGGGCCATTTAGTATACCATGCCCTTATTTCTTCCTCTGATGCTATACGTTTTTGAAACTCCAACCAGGACACTAAAGGTTTTTTCTGTTTATCACATGGGATTACAGATAGATTTTTTTCTCGATACTGTAGGGCAGCTTCAAGGATTGTCATTGTGCCTGCTCTTCCCACGGGATAACATGGACTTCCCCACAATTCCGGCACTTTACTACCCAATATAAAACATGCAAAAGGGTAAAAGGCCGTCTACGTTCAAACTTAGGTTTCCCACAGGGACAGGTTAAATCAAAGAAAAGGTCGGTTAACATAATTTACCCCTTATAAAAAAGTGGGAACCGGGGCGCATGTTGGACGACATAGCGGTTAGACAGTTTTGGCTATCTTCCGGTTCCCTGACTTTGATTTTATTGGGTTTATCTAATCTCACCATATCGTCCATCCATATCCTAAAACTATCATTCCGAAAAGTCAAGAATTACTTACTCCTTCTCCATCCCCAATGCCGTCCCTGTAGCTGCGTACAGGAACTCAATGTCTTGTTGATTGAACAAATAATATTCACCATCGCTTAGCCGTGTCTGCAAATCTTTAATTTTCCTCCCATCCCCCTCGGTTGAAATTGTTATGACAGCGTGTTTTTTCCCGTCCTCTAATTCATAGACTTCCGATGTTTTTTTAAACGTCAATGCTGGTGTGTCTTTTGCTGTAAATTCGCCCTTATTATCAAATAGGTTGTTTCCCACCTGTTCTTTTTTATCCTCTGCAATCCCTTTGCTATCAATAGGTTCAACCACATCGACCTCCTTCCCACCATCGCCGTTTACAGGTGTTTTATCCCCGTACAATAACCAGTCAAATGAAACCCCGACGCCAGCCGCTATCTCTTTGATTACCTTTTTTCCTACCGCCACTTTACGGAGATTATAAATGTTAGATTTTGGTATCCCCTTCTCCTTGATAAATTGCGCAACCGTCCAGCCCCTTTCCTTTAATTTATCCATCAGCCGGTTAAACACCTCGGGCCCTGCTAATATTGAATCTTTTTGCATATCAATTCCCTCCTCTATTTTACACCCTTTACAGGTGAATATCTTTGCATCTGCCATGGCCTTCTCTGCGAGACAATCCATGTAACGAGAGCAATGGAAATCACGGTAAGGGGCGGTCATACCTCTCCTCCCGGCGGCGTCATCGCCATCAGAATCATAATTATTATTATTACTATTGTGAAGGACATGTTAACCGCCACGGCAATTCATTATGTTCCCGGCCGTCAAGGAGACGACCAGATTTTTTATTTAAGTATTTCAGGAAGAACGGCACGCCGGCTGCCTCGCATTGATCCCGGATAGATCGCACCCAATCCGGCTGCATCGGTCTTGCGTGTGGGCCTGTTTCACCGCCGAGAACAACAGAACTAATATAGGGTAATTTGGTCCCTGCAATGGCCCCTAATGACCATGACATATCAATAGGCCCCAACATCGGCTCGACACTGATCCATTTTTTACCCGGCCACGCTTCGAGTAACAGTGGTATTTTAATATCCGCTTCCTCTTGATTGCAGACCGTAACACCCACCCAGAGATTGCTCAGGTAGTCACCGCCGCCCAATTCCCGGCAACGAACAAAGTTTACAGAACAAACCTCAAGACGATCATCGGGTGATACGCCGTATAGTTTTTCTTCGATAAGGTGCGCCCGTTTTGTCAGTGCAAGAAATGTGTGCTGCGGGGAAGCAGATATTACGTCAAGTACATCGTCAATAAAAGCTAACGGCACATCCTCATGGAAAAGGTCGTTCCAGATTGCATACACCGTAGGCTTTTTGCGCTTTAAGGGAATGTCGAGGCGGTCAGGGCGAATAGTGACACGTTCAGGCCACTTTTTAAACCGCTTACCCATAGCCATTGACCAGCAGTTATCACATCCCGGACTGCAAGGGGTACAGCCATCGACGAGGCTAAGTGCCCGATCCCAATACCGTCCATTGTTTATTCGTTTATTATCCATATTTACCTCTCCCACCTATCGCATAAATACCCCGGCTGTATGGCGTACCGGCTGTCACCATCGCCTATAACCTCACAGCGTAGCCTATCGCCTATAATCCGCTTATGTCTGCAATGGCGGCAATTTTTGTCTCTCATTCCCTCTGCATCACGGATAAAACGCCTATATTGGAGTTCACGCTTGATGGGGGTCATAATTCTGCCCTGGTTGTAGATATTTTCACCGCGCCATCTTTCAGGTTTGAAAATAGCTCCAACTGATTTTCATTCACCACTTGGCTTGTGCTGTCCTTGATTTTCTCGGTTGTAAACGAGATACCGGCCTCTATATCCGTCTCCTGTAGGTTGATGGGTTTCAGCTTCAGGCTGATTGATATATTCACACCTGCGCCTTCCTCGGCCTTACGAACGGCCTTGTCAATATCAGGTAGATAGGTTTCAAGCAAACCCTCTATCATTAATGATGCTTTGCGTATTGTGTTGATTCCGATCATGTTGCCCTCCTTTAATTTTTTAGCTGTCATGCAATCAGAATTATATAGGTTAATCTTGCTCATTCTCTCTCCTTTTTTAAGAGGGGACAGTTTCCACGCTATCCCCTCGCCTTTCAAAAGCCTGTTGAAATGCCTCCTCATGAGTGTGTCGTCTATGTTCTTATACCATCGTCGCCAGCGCGAGATTCAGTGCCTCTTCTATTTTCTGGATAACATCGAACTCATAATCTTCAATTTGTTTTGGATATGCCTTTTTGTATTCCTTTTTCAGCGGGAGGGGTAAATTATCAAACAGTGTCTTGCATCTTTTAATTGCCTCTTCTTTCTCATCGATGACCTCCGGTATAAAGTCGCTATTGGCCGTTTGGTGAGCCGGCGCTTTTTGTTCTGTTTCTGTCTCATCAACCACCGGGGCATTTGTTATATTATCTGTAGGATGCTGCAGGTTATAGATTTTTGCCGGTTGTTTTATTTCTGTACGATGTTCTTCCCCCGCCAGTAATGCTTGCGCCTGTTTTCCTCTCTCCAGTACGTTTTGCTCCTGATACGCAAGGGCAAGCTCGGCCATATCAATGTTTGCGTCGAGATATATGAGGTCCTGCTCACGCTTTATGCTTTCCCCTTTCGTCACGTCCACCTGAGATATTGTATCCTCCACTTTTCTCAGGGTAAATACCGGCTTCCCGTCGCGGTACAATCCGACAATCCGGCCCGTAATTTTCCCCACGAGAATCATGGTTTCCATAATTTGTCTCAGGCTGTAGAAGCTCCTCGTTTCAATCTTCCATAACCCCGCGCCGATTGCCCCCGGTATGATGCACTGCACATACCCCCGGAGCGTGCATTTTTTATCCTGATATTCCTTACATCCCTTCGGGTCGCACGGCCTCACTACGGTTACGTCACGCCCGCCAAACGGCCTTTCCCCTTTCTTGTGCGGAACCGGGCTTACGCATATGCGCTCCCAGTTACCGCTGCCATCCTGTCTGTAATCGCTCCTATACTTCAGGGAGTTCGCCGTCCAACATGATAATTCATGAGGGATATTTTGCTCCCAATCGTTGAACATAAACACTACCGGCACGCATCTAATGTGGCCGTCTTCATCGGCATAGAGGTCCTGGAGTATTTTGGCGTTGTTGGGGTTTACACGGCAATCAGAAGGGCGCACGGTAAAATAATCCTCATTGCCCGGGATGAGTTTTGTTTTGCCGTCTTTATCGGTTCCAAGTTTCTGTTCGATTTCGTACCACATAGCGCCCTGAGCCACCATTTGCTCATAAATCTTCTTATCCAGCTCCGTATGGCCAGATTTGAGTTTCTTAATTCCGGGGCGCAAATTACCAAGCACCGGCATTCTAAGCGTCCGGCCCAACCCTCCTAATAAATCGTGTTTTGGATCTGCTATCATTTTTGTCCCCTCCATTAATTTGTAATAATGTTGATATTGCTTTTCTCTATCCTGATAACTGCATCTGCCAACGCCTGCAAATCCGGCGTCTGTGTGATCGCAAACTCTCTATCATACCCTCCAAGCTCCAGAACTCGCCTCTTCATCTGGAAAAATTCCTTCTTTTTCTCGGCATCAAGGGCGCCATCCTTCTCATCGCAGAAGAGCGTGTTAAATTTTCTGCCGCTGGAACTCGCCGCATATAAACATATTGCCCGTGTGACAGCTTCCTCTACCCATGTCTTCTCGCCCCCGCTCAACCGCTTAATACTTTTGGATTCGTTGGTTTCCGAATCGAATACTGTGATATCAAACACTTCTTTATTCCCTTTGCCGTCGCTCTTCGCCGCCTGAGTATCAATCCTGATGGTAAACCGCCCACCGTACACTTTTAAAAGTTCGTTCGCCAGCGCCGATATCTGCGGGCCACCATCGTCCAGTTCCAATGCGATAATACCGTTGTCCCCAAAAGCCTTTTCCAATATTCCCCACTCGCTGATTTCATCCTGTAAATATTTAGTCCGGGCCGTCACTGTTTCCAACCCCGTTTTTGCCTTATCAACCTCTTTTAGTTTCTCTTCCAGTGCACCGATTGATTTACGGTAATTATCGCCTGCCACTTTTACATTCCCAATGGCGAGTTTGATTGCCTCAATCTTTCTCAATAAATCAATTTTCTTTTCACCTGCTGAGCCATCAATGACAATCCCGGCCAACTCAATCTTCAACCCTTCAATCTCTGCTTCAATCCCTGCAATCTCAGAATCATATTTCTGTATGGCTTCCTTCCCCTCTTCGATTAGCACATGCAATTCATTTTCCTGCTCCGGTAGTTGCTGCTCCGCCATTTCAACCCTGGGGAGAAGGCTTAGGGCTGCATCAATGCTTGAGAGATTAGTTTCGTAACCCCTTATTGAATTTGCAATGTCTGATTTTTCTTTTGTAATCTGATCCAGCCGCGAGGCATAAATGGATTTATCGGAGGTTTGTATTTTTAATGTGTTAATCCCCGCTTTGTATTCCGCTAATAAATGATTTTCAATGAGTGCCGCCTCGAGTGTGCAACGTAATTCAGGGAGTTTGTTCTCGGCTTCCGCCGCATCCTTCACAAACCGGCAAGAGGCTGCAATATCTTTAGAGCATGGCACGGTCGTTAATTTCTCTGCGTCTCTCGTGGCATCGTTTACCGCCGTTGCCGCTATCTCCCGGGTTCTGGTTTGTTCCATAGTTAACCGCTGCAACTCCTTTTCTTTCTCTGCAATCATTGCCTCTATGCGGTTTATTTCTGTGATCTTTTCATTATAATGGGCAAATTCAGCTTCGAGGGCGACGGCCTTCTCTTTCAATTCTGCGATAACGCCTTGTATGGCCGTCTTATTCTCTGCCCGCTTTTTGAGAGCAGGAGCATTTTCGATGAGCTTTTTGTTTCCTGCTATCTTCTCGCTGATTGCCGATAATTTGCGGTCATAGTACAACCCCTTATCGGATTTCTCGCTGTTCAGCGCTTTTATCTTATCTCTTTTTGTTTCGATTTCCCGTCCGATCCGCGCATGATCCTCAATAAATTTCCCCTGATAATTTATTTGCACATCACATTCGTTTATCTCTTCCTGGACGGTTATTAAATCATCTGCAAGGGCTTCCATGGCCGCTTCTGTTTCTGTTATCGCCGCCTCAGCCTGTGTTAAACCCTGCCGTGTTCTGTCCTCTCCTTCAATGATTTCCCGGAGCCTATTTCTCTCAAATGTGAGGAGCTCGGCCTTGCCGGATAGGTCCTGTTTTATTCTGCGGGCCTTTTCGGAAATGGTTTTTAGATGATTGATGTTGAGCAGCTCGATAAAAAGCTCTTTGATATCGCCGCGAGCATAATCAGATAGTGCCTTCGCCCCCTGCGCCCTAAAAATACTTGTGAAGAATAACTCCGGCGATCCGCATATCGATTCAACAGCCTGGTCATACTGTTCCAGCTTCCCGTCTATGCCGGGGAGGGGCTGCCATTTCTCTCCTGCCCATCGATATAAATATGCCTCCTGTTTTTTGCGTTCTGTATCAATGAGAATCAGGCTGCGATATCGGGTGCCATCCATTTCGAAGATAAATTCTTTCAATGCATCCCCGTAAACATGTTCATAGTATGAAAATGCTGTGGGCCTATAACTGTTGCCGGTGCGGTAGGGGAGTATCCGAAAAGGGTGAAGGTTGTCGAGAATGGTAGTCTTGCCGGACCCGTTAGGGGCCGAAAATACAACCAACCCATCCGGTATGTTCTCAAAATCAATCCTTACTTCGTCAATTCCCATCCCTGCACGAATGCCTTTGAATCCTTTGAGGTATAAGCTAATCGGTCTCATACCTGCACCCCCTTATAGTCTTCAAGCACCTGCTCAACTTCCCTCACCTGTAAATCTGCCAGTTTGCCATAGAGATTTTCAGGGTTTTCAAATCCTGTTGTCTCCGCCCACTTATCCAGTTTTGCAGATAAAGATGTTTCCCGGCTGATACCCTCTGCCCGGACCCTCACGGTAGGGATTATTATCTTCTCAATCTTCACATCCACCGCGCCCCTCGCAAGTGCCGCCTCGATGATAGCCTGCTCATCTACTTTCCCTATGTCAGCCTCGGCAACCTCGTATATAATCCTGATGCTATCTCCCGCCTGCATATCTGCCACAATCTCAATACCCGGCAACCCCTCCGGCCTTTTTGTCCTCATTGAGCGGGCAGGGGTTTCAACAAAACGGGAATCCGTATGGTTTATCCCCATATCAAGGTTTTCAATTTCGTGGATAAAAAAGCCTTTCTTTTCCGTCTCTCCATAATTTAGCCTCGTGATGCTGCCGCTGTAATAGATATTTTCCCAGCTCTGTATTTTGTGAATATGGCCAAGACAGTACAAGTCGGCCTTTGCCAGTTTCAGATCACCGGTTGACCATTCCAGGTCTCTCCCTGTCATCACCTGCCCCGTTGACAGTTCGGAACCGGTCACCGTTCCATGACCCACCAAAATTGTCGGTATGCCTGCCGCCCTCGCATGGGTAGTCACCACGCCCCAACCCTGAAACATATCCCGCATAAGGTCAACGGCCTCTCGGGTAGTCTCGGAAGTGGAGCCGGAAGCATAGGCCATGAGGTTTGCTTTGGTGAGGGAAGGTAGGCAGGAAATGATGACCTCCACGCCTGGCAATGGCGTGATGTCCTGGTGAAAACCGGTTTCGTCAAGCGCTATCTGTTCCGGCCTGTCCGTTGCATACACGGGGTAATAGGTTTTTAATTTGCTCAGAATGTTTATCGAACCTTCAGCATCATGGCTGCTTGTGCCCCTGATGATCACAACCGGCGCTATCTGCCCGCACCGGTAGACGAAATCCATCGCTGCCAGTGACGCAGGCGAACCAAGTTGCACCCCCTCATCAAACAAATCTCCGGCGATCACAATAAGATCAATCGCCTCAAGCGTTCCCGGATTTGTAATCACGGTGCAACACTTCTGAATATCTGCCAGAAGCTGCGGCTTATTGGTGAAATGCAAATCTGCACAGTGGAGTATTTTCATGTCTGCACCTTCCCATCGACGGCTTCACCGCCACTAAATAATATTGGATGTTCTTTTTTCATTAAAACCCTGTGGGACTTTTTCATGCTACCCCCTTAAATTTGGGCAGGCTGTTGATACCTGCCCGTTTTCCACAAATGTTGCTGCTGAATCCTCCTTTCATGATTATTTGTGCCTTCTTTGCATCCAAATACTCCCTGCACAAGCAAGTACAATTACCGACAAACAAAATATCAATGTCATAGTCGGGGAGATTTCAAGGGTCATCATGTAAACAACCCCCCTTCCTCTTTCTTGCCTTTGCCCGATAGCCACCATTGCCAAAATTCTTCACCAGTGTGGCATTTGCCTCGTTGTGTTGTTTGAAGATTAAAATATCGAATAATTGCCCTGTGCCATGCTTCTGCTATTCTTGGAAATTTTTCCATATCTCTTTTTCTATTGCCGAATGGACACATTACACAACCAAGCCGTTTAAAACCTTCATCATACAGCTTGCAGTATGGGATATTGCGAGAGCGGATAAATTCCCATACATCATCGTGTGTCCAGTACATAATTGGATGGATGTAATGGCTCTCCTCTTTCTTCTTGTAGCAGTCCTCCACTTCATGCCGTTTTGCTCGTTTGCTACTCTCCTGTTTTCTAATCCCAGTCATGACCCACCTGCCATTGCCGCCTTGTTCCTTTAATATTCTGCAACAATATCTCATAAGCATCGTGGGGGGTGTACGCATACGTTTAATTAGTTGCCACATGGTTTCCTTCGGTCTAACAACCTTAACCTCTGGATGGGTCTTGACGTGCCATACCAATTCGGGGGGGTCAACGGTTGTAAGATTATAATGAGCATCAAACTTAACCCCTGATATTTTGGCAAGTTCAAGGATACAGTCGGAATCCTTGCCACCCGAATATGCAAGGTAATATCCATCGGGGGGTTCAAACTGGCGCAACAGGTCTATGCTGTTCTGCACCTTATCAATCTTGCCTAAATAGAGGTCGTGTTCAATAAGACTCATCCCTGCACCTGCACTACTTCCGTCCGATATTTCAACTGGTATTTTATCCGTCTCGCCCTGTCGCAGGCATCCGAGCAGGTACTTTTATGGCATATCACGCACTCGACCATGATGTAATGATGCACAATCCTTTTTACGGGCATCTGACAAAGTACCTTTTCTAAATTATATTGATGAATCTTTTTATGGCAATCGCCGCATAAAAGCCTAAAATCGGTATCCCTTTCGTGAAACAATATAGACCTTCCTTTTCTCTTATATCGTTTATGGTGAACATTAAATTTTGCATGTTTCTTGCGACAGATAAAACAGCGCTGATAAGTACTTTCTTTAAATTCTTCTTTCCTTTCTATCCAATATTCACTTTTTAAATATGAGTTGTATTTCACTTCGTATTCTCCAGAACAAATAATTCCATTCTCCACCGAGGATGTTTAGCCATCCACGCCTCACGATCCTGCAACGTTGAGGCTATGCCTATGTAAGCCCCTACCCAGAAGGCTATTATCAGGATGCCCATAAGTGCAATACGCAGTAATGATTTCATATTACCCCCTTTTCACGTTCACGATCTTCTCTCTGTGTTTGAGCATAACGGCGATCATAGCAACTTTTACACCGTTCCCTTGTTTTGCCATTCCTACGTTGTGCCCTGAAAATGGTCGAGCAGTCAATACATTGCACATCAAGATAGCCCCCTGTCGTTTTCTTGCATTGCTGCTGACGGACGGGGATGGGCATTACTGGAATCTCCGTGGTCTCCAATATCCGCCCACAATGATGACAAATTATATCGCCGTCTGTGTCCTTCGGTTTGATGTAATTCCCGCCACATTTTGAGCAGGTCATTAGAATAATCCTCCTTGTGTTTTACGTTCTGCTATGCAGATTGTGTCATTGTGCGCCCTACCATGACAAACAAGCATTATTTCGATAAGTGAAAATCCTTTTTTTATCCCAATACCGATACTATTCCACCCAAAAGACAGAGCGATACAGCCCGGGGATACAATGTCAACAAAGGCATTTCTAATATCAGCATAAAAGGACTGTGATTCTCTGCCAGTCATTTTTTTACCCATACCGGCGTAACATTCCTGAATTTGCCTCAAAGAATATGGCGGGTCAAAAATTATCAAATCAGCCATGACATTTTTTGTCGCTAACATTTTCAGGAAGTCCAAAGCATCCATGTGATATTCTGCAAGTATCAGATGAAGGCATAGCCCACTTTCGTGTGAATATCCCTTCACATTTAGGGCAGATGGGTTCGATTATCATTTACCCTCTCCTTTATTCTACCAGTTCATTAATTGGTGTCTTAAATATCTCTGCCATTTTGGATAGTTCCTCAAGTGTCCACGAACCCTCGTTCTCATATTTATTATATATGGTTTTTACTGTCACCCCCAAAGCGGTTGCAAGGTCATCGACCTTCATTGCATTTCTGACAAGAAGCAACTTTACTTTTTCATTGGTTGTTATTTTCATCTTTGCTACCTCCTATTATATTATGTTTCAAACTTTTCATATTGTGTATTCCTATATTACAAGCTATTTTAGAACTTGTCAAGCATTATTTATAATTATTTACAAAAATAAGTTGACAGTTCTTATTCCACATGCTATTCAATATATTATGAAAATATCGGGTTCTAAGCGACTCATTAGGTTTGACCCAATGGTTCTCGTAATGCCTGCCTAAGTGCAGGAGACGGGAGAAGAGAGAAAGTTATGGAGGGAAGTATGACAAAAAGAGAAGTCGAAGACATAGCAGAAAGTTTTGATGGTTTCCTTGAATTGACAAACAATGCAGATGGTGCTACCGTTGCTAACTCCGCTATTGATATGGTTAAGGAAATTATGAATAAATACCCTAAAATAAGGAAATATGTTGAAGGACTGAGGAAGGAGGGGAAATGAACATTAAAGAAAAACTTGAAGATTTGCTGATACAAGCAACGAAAGAACGGTCACATTATTATGTGGCATCTACGGTAAAAGAAGCCATTTTTTGCATCCATACACTTGAATTTGAACTCCGTGACTACAAGAAAAGCATGGAGATGGCAAGGGGGATGATAGCCGACAAGGATAAACGAATTGATGCTCTCAACAAAGAGTTGATAGACTTATCTATCCAACAGCAGTATGAATTGGAAACTTGGAACAAAGAAGTAGAGAGGTTAAAGGAAGAACTTGCTCATGTTAAAGATATTCTGTTAAAGATATTCTTGGATTTAGAAGTAAATATTAAGGTAGAATCATAATGGCACAGGTGGCAATCACGTGTAAGCCTGAGTCCAAGACGACTTGCAGGGGCTAAGATGGCTAAAAAATCCTGCCCTGTGCCAATTTTGTATATGGTGTGAACATGCTAAGATGATGAAGGAGATTGCCTTGTTGAAGAGACAACTTACATATGTTGAAAGATTATATACAGGAGGAGGAAAATGATAGACTCAATGGTGTTTCTTTTTTGTGTATTAATAGTAGAAGTTATGGTTTGTTCAATAGCCATAATACGAGAGTTGGCCGATATAGTTAGAATTATGAAATTAAAGTAGGGAGAAGGACAATGAAATGGGAGCCGCACTTCGGGCAGATGGGGTTCATTTGCCCACCTCGTTCTCCAACACAAACAATTCCATTCTCCACCGAGGATGTTTAGCCATCCACGCCTCTCTATCCTGCTGGACATCGCAAACCCCCGATAGAAACACCATAATAGTGATGCATATTAGTGCTCCAATAAATACGATATGAATAAGGTTTCTAAGCATGGAATACCCCCTCCTTTAAGGTTTGCCGGTCGAGGTCTGAATAGCTCCGGCTGCTGTTTCAGCTTCTGGGCCTGTTTCAAAAGGATTTTTAATGCCCTATCAATTACGGATTTCTTTTTCATGGCTATCTCCTTTGTTTGCATACGCTAACTTCCCGCATAACGGGCATATGGCCACTTTCCCATGTCCGTAGGGGACCAGCTTCACAGCAACCTCCTGCTGACAGGTGATACAGATTACTGTTTCAAGCATATTTACTCTCCCTATAATTTGTGATTTTATGAGCATAATGTCCCCCTACCACAATAATGAATATCCACGGTGTATCAGGCAGTTACCGATAATTGCATTATAGTGATTTGCCGATCCTGCAACACCACCGGCTGCCCCGGCAAGACCTCCATAAGCTAATGCCCTGTTTGCTATTGCCTGATTGTTATACATGCTGCCCAGGCCATAACCAATACCGGCTCCGATTAATGCCCCGAGTATTGCCTTCCCTGCCATCTCTGCCCGTGCCCGCCTCACTTCCCTCTCTGCATACACCGCACATTCTGATAGGTCTGTGTCAAACCGTGCGGCATCCTGAATTGATATAGGGTCCACCCGGCTCATTGCTTGCTCTTTAATCACCTGCATATTTGCGCCGCAGCCCGTTAATATGAATCCCAATACCAGACAAATTAAGGTTTTCATCGTGTCTCCTTTTTGAGATAAGGTTGGAGCCGGACTTTCACCGGCTCCTAAGGGGGAAGTATGAGAAGCGTGGAGGTAATATTTATTATACAGGCAGGACAGCAAGTTGTGAGCTATGACAGAGGGGTAAGACTCTGCGCCGACCTGCCTGTTATTTTTTACTCCTTTTAAGTTGTGATTTTTTGATTTATTGATTATCATAGCTCACGAAGACACTATAAAATAAGGGTCTATATTTTGTCAAGATAAAAATAAGCAAATACCTAATTATTTTTATGGAAAATAATATTTCTTTTAATATTAGACAGTTAAGGAGACAAAAAAAATTGAATCAACAAGAGCTTGCCGACCTTGTTGGAGTCCATAAAATTACTATCAGCCGATGGGAAAGAGGGATAGAATCTCCAACAACGCCTAATCTGTTATTGATTGCTAACACCTTGGGGGTCTCGTTATCAAAATTTGAAAATAATAATATTATTAATTCTATGTATTATACCGCCTCTACTACCTACCTCCCATACTGTAATGAAGTCCAAATCTTTACTTACCAGGCGAATCATCTCTCTTTACCTCCTAATTAATCCGGTATGTAATAAATGTACTTGTTGCCGTCTTTACCGTCCTGAACCGTCCCGAAGTTGACAAAGCGACAATGGCATTACCCACTATCGTATGTGTCGCATCTGGCGAGGTAACGGTAACTGCATAAGTGGCATTTGTGTTTATAATCGTCCAATCAAAACTATCAAGAATATTGAGTCTTCCGATTGCATCTGATGTCCCGCCTACTTCAAAAGTATATGCCCTGGCAGCACTCGGGTTTGCTGTAAGGACACCATTTAAAATCATAGCAATAGTGACTGTTACTGCACCCGTACCACCTGCTATGGGAGTAGACTGTTTTACTTTTTTAGTTACAGGACGGGTAAGAGTTGCCCCTGCTGTCGGGTAACTTGCATCAAGATTATTGCTTGAACTATCATACCAGATATCTGGTTGGATTCCTTCTGATTCTAAGGCGAGGGTAGCGCCGATTTCGACGAGGGAGATAGAATCAAATAACATTGTCCCGGCCGTAGAACTTCTCTTTACCGCTGTCATATAAACCAGAAAAGTGGTAGTTGTGGTAACAGTAAATTCTAGCGTATATTTAGTCCATGTCCCCGATGACGTTCCAGTTATCCTTCCGTCGGGATTAGCGCCAATGAAACCGCTATCTTCCATGCCAAAGCTAAATGCCTCGTTCCCAGAAGTGCCTGATTTTACCCAACCTGACACCCTATATCGCTTGCCTAATATGACGGTTTTTCCAGCGTATGCCGCTTGATATGTTCCGCCAGTTCGAGTGATTTCTAAGCAACTCCCACTTTCCCCTCCCGCCACAGATGCTATTGTAGCATTCAGTCCGCTCCATCCTGTCGTTACAGAATCAAATCCCCCATTCGTAACTAGCTCCGTCTGCCTCCCCCACTTATCACTCTCTGCCACCCCTTTCCTGTAGAGGTCAAGGACTTCTGCTGCGGTGAGGGCACGGTTGAAATCATAAGTATCAAACACTGTCATGGCGAAAGTGGCCGCTGATGTGCCACCAGTGTACATATCTCCCGTAGTCGTAACATCTTCATTATTCTGTGCTGCTGTGGTTGAAAGCAGAACACCATCAAGGGAGAATGAAACAGTGGTTGTTGTTGCCCCCACTGTTGGAACGGCAATAACACTATGCTTGGTACCTGCAACGAGATTCGATGCTGCCCCACCTCCTGGGACTGCTGATGTATAGGTTTTCTCATTCAGATAAAGTACAAATGCCCCAGATGTTAAAACCACTTCAAGTTTGTAACCAACACCCGCAACCCATTTATTTCTTAATGTCTGATTCGCTGCCGGTGTCCATGAAGGTAAGGAAAATACACCGCCAATTCCAAAACTGTTGGTAGTGTTTGAGAATACAGCACTATGAGTTGTCTTGATTGCCGCGACCGCCCCTGCCGTCAGCGCAACCCCCTGATTAGGCTCCCTTGCGAGGGCGGCATCCTGGGATTTGGCATAGGCGGTGGTGGCAACAAGAGTTGAAGAGGTATTATCAGCCTGTGTAGCAACAGTCATAGTTGTACTGTCAGAAGAAACATCCTGATTAACATGAGTTGCAGCCTCTACATGCAACTCTGCTGATACGGTCACATCATCGGTGACGGTTACGGTCTTACCGGCGGTGATAACTAACCCAAGGAGCGCCTTGGTCTCAACGAGTGTTTTTTTAACAAAGGCTCCGGCCCCCGATGCTACAAGAAAGTCACTTGCAGCGGTTGCGAGGGAATGCAGAATACCGCCTCCGCTGGTAATGGCGGCTGCCTTATGCGTCCCGTTTGCATTATGCTCAGGGTCAATGGCCGCGGCAAGATTGACAACATTCGCGTCAAATTCCGTAGCATTTAATGGCGTTCCCTTCCCTGCTCTGGTTACAATAGTTATAGCCATATCAAACCTCCTTTACCTCTTCTTTTTTCTTTTCTGTCTTCAATCTTTCGTTTTCCTGTACGAGATTCAATATCATTGCATCCCGCTCGACGATTATCTCTGCCAGTGTTTTCTCTCTGACAATTTCTGGTACTGTCATGGTAGACCTCCTGTTTTATCTCTGTCATTATGGAATGACTATTTATTATTGCGTCCATTTATCCGTTCTTTTTCCAGTTCTTTTATGGCCTGCCTTCTTGATATTTCTCTTATTTTTTCATGGATAAGAATTTCTTCCGGGTTTCGCCTTGGATACAACTTGTCCTTTATGGTGTCAATCTCTACTTGAGGTTTTCTGATAATTTTACCATCTATGATTTTATGTTCAATATCATTAGCTTCTCCTTCAATGGCGAATTCACCCCTTTGTGCCTGCATCCGCAACATACTGGCTGGACAAATACCAGTTCTTAAAATTTTACCGGTCTCATCATGTACAATATATTTTTTCATTATTTTTTAATCTCCATTAACATTAATGATCTGCATGTAACGGTTGAATCGGCTGCAACCATATCATTCAGATATTTTATGTAATAAGTGTGATTGCCTGCTGCTGGTGCATCGGTCATATTAAAGCAATACATGCAATAATCACTACTTACCTCTTGCATTGCTACAATAAAACTGGAATTGTAAATCAAAGTACCATCTCTGTAGATATAAAAAATTCCTGCACTCTCCCCATAGCCATTGTTCATGTTACACGAAAAAGTAAGAAAAATAGGAGCACCCGTAGCTGCAATGGCAAGAGATTGTATTGTGGTGACTGCACCCCCTTTCGTACAGGCTAACCCGGCAGCGGTATAAACACTCAACGAATTTGTAACAGCATTGCCAGCGATCTTCAGCGTAGTCACATTGAGATCTTTAATCTTTGCAGTCTCAATCGTAACATCTTTGATATTAGCATTCTCTATTGTGGCGAGGGCTATTTTGGCGCCCGTGATCGTTGCATCTTTAATTTTGCCTTCTTCAATTGTTGCATTTGCAATTTTTGCATTCGTTATCAGAGCATCCTTAATATTCGCTACATTTGCGATTATTTCATTTGCTCCGATATTCCTTGCAAGGATTGAACCATCAACAATCAGATCGCCATTGATACCTACCGCAGATACGCCATTTATATTGCCGACAGTGAAAACCGCTTTTGGAGCCATTGTATCCGCGGGATTGACAACCTGAAATTTATCGGCAAGGATAATGAACTCGGAACTTACCGCACCAAGCATAAGGCCAACCCCTGCCACACGTCCGGCGCCATTAAGTTTTACCGTCCATTGCAATTCTGCCGCTGATAAGGTTTCTTCCACTACAGAAAGGCCGCCGCCAAGAACATCAAGATCAGCCTGGCTTGCTTTTAAGATTATAGATGCCTCGGCTGCATTTATATCAATTTCGGCAGTCGATAGCCTTCCTTCTATGCCATCAAGCAACGCTGCATGTAGAATGATTTCAGCGTTAGCGCCATTCACTTCTATTTGCGCCTGACTTATCCTTACATCAATATTTACGACGTCCCCCACGTCTTCAACAATGATGCCGGTCTCCAATATCCCGGCAACGAGGGCAACCGGCCCGACGATTACCGTCGAGGTAAGGGATATATTATCTGCATTTGTAACTATGCTGCTTTCGGCTATTGTAAGCCGCCCGTCTACAAGCCCGTAATCAACTTCCAACACATCAACACGGTCTTCTATTGCTGCAACCAGGACAGCAATGGAGTCGGCCTCCTCCCAATAATCAGTATCCACGCCCGGGGTTTTAGTACCTTCTACTGCATATGTGTAAGCAATGAGACAGCGGTATATTTTACTATCAACGGTATACAATACATATTTGCCTAAAATATAATCCCCGGTTGCGCTCCATTCTGTCGATGTAAGCCCGGCAATCTCTGTTTCAAGCGCGTCAAGCAAGGTTCCCTGAGAGTCAAGGGATGCCCTTAAAATGGCTTGTACATCCGATAACCCAGAGAAAGCCCCATTCATCCCGGCGACTATATTCTCCTCTATCGTTCCCCCTTCAAGCACAAAATCAGAGGTATCTATCAGGTCAATTCTGCTGCTGAGATCAATATATAATTCATCTTCTGTGATTGCCCCCGCCAAAGCGGTGAGATAATCTGTGGGGTTTGCCGAGGTTGTACCAATCACACCTGACGTCGAGCTTGACGGATACCATGCGCTATAATTTCCATAAATATCTCTTGTGCGAGTCCAGTAATAGCGTGTTGCAATAAGGCTAAGGCCGTTGTGCTGCCATATCGTATCAGCAGTCTCACCTACCTTTACAGCCGATGCCCAGTTACTTGTTGCCGATGCCCATATCTCAACACATTCAAATCCGGTATATTTGGTATAGGTTAACGCCAGCTTAATGGCATAGGTCAGGCCGGTTGGTATTATATCCGTCACGGCGAGTAGTGCTGTAACTGTTAATGAGGTTGAACCCGTGGCGCTTTCATTCCCGGCAATATCAACAGCGATAATGTCATAAGCCTTTAACCCTACCCAATTTATGCGCTCGGTATATCTCAGGGAATTACTTTGCTTGACCGTATTGACTTTATAATATGCTATCGGCATTGATGTTTTGCAATCGGCCCAGGTGACAACCGCCCATTCTCCGACCGCTGCCGCAGAAGGCGAAGGCGTAGACGGTAAATATATTACAATATCAATTTCTGCTACGGTTGTGCTTAAATTCCCTGAAGAATCTATAGCAATAATTGAAAAGGTATATAACCCTGCGGCTAAAAACCCCGTTCTATAGGATGTACCATTCATCACCGTAGTAATGACGACCCCATTTTGTTTGATTTCATAACCACTTAGATCACGGTTAGAGATTGCATTCCATTTTAAGAGTACACCAGAATCTTCAACTGTCGCAGAAAACATGGTTACATCTGCCGGGACAGTTAATTTTCCATATATTAAAATTGATTCGGGTGTTACTTCATTAATAGATTGAACGACACCATTTACATTTTCTGAAAGCACTTTTACATATAATGTATTACCTGCGGCAAAGCCCGCTTTTGATGGGTCTATTCTAAACCCTTCTCCTGTAGTCGTATTACCATAAAAGCCATAGGTTGCCCCATCATCAACAGAAGTCCATACCTGGCCTCTAAACCAAAAAGAACTATTTGGTCGGGTAAAAGTCAATGTTACAAATAAAATCCACGTGCCGTCCCCAGCTACAAAACCTCCCTCCACCAATGCCATATTTGTAACCGGATATACGGAGTAAGGATTGGGCAATACCGAGGCATAACCAGGTTGTACCCCTATCGTGGCATCGTCATAAACACCGGGAAAGTACGCATCAAGGGTAAAAGTGGGCCTTCCATATTCATCCTCATCCCTGCCCGTAATAAGAAATTGCTTCGTTGTCCAGCCAGGCAATGAATGAGTCACGGTTACGAGGTCGTATAGTTCGAGCTTGCTCGCGCTTGAAAAGGACGTCAAATTGCATACATAATCTGTATACCTTGCCCGATTATATTTGAATTTACAACGCCGCCGTGCTGCATCCGGGTCGATAATATAAAGGCATGTTTCATCTTTTAATACTTCGCCATTGAGGTTGATATCTCTTTCGTCCCGCTCCTCAACTGATGTTCTCTGATAAGGCGTTGCCGCCGTTGAATCAAGAAAATGGATTCTATAAATATTAGGCTTCTCCGGTTGATACCATGTGATTGTGTCTTTAATAATATTGTCTTCTGTAAATGCAAATCTTACGGTCTTATTAGCTATCCCTCCAGCTCCATCAGCTTCTTTATCCCAATCCCAAACAGGTTTTAGTTTCCCCTGGGAATTTATCACCCGGCCATTGAACGCCTGCCACAAAACTTTCTTTGCATCGTTGATGGTAATATCCGTATCAAAAACATAATCAAAACGATAGCGTGGAACAGGTCCTTGTAATTCAATTCTGCGGATACCCATATTCACGCCGCCGTAATTATCGGCAAATTTGAATGCATAATACCGGTATGCTGTGGTATTCGTGACGGTAATATATTTCGGGTCTGCTATGTCTGATTCTGTATGCTGGTCAAATGTATTTTGCGAGACCGTTAATTCTGTCCAGTTGGTATCAATCCCATAAGTCAACTCTGCAAAAGCAGTGGCATTATTGGAACCCCAAAGAGTAAAATTCTGGACACCGCCGTCAGAACTTCCTCCCAGATGAATACCGTTTTCGTAATAAATCTGTTTAATAATTTTTGCCGTGCCGAGGTCAATATGAAAGCGTTGATTTGCGACAACACCTAATCCAGCTGCCCAGGCATTTTTCAACCATGACCCGGTGAGTAAATTCAGCGAATTCGTGGCATAATACGGCCAGTAATCTTCGCTATATTTTGTCGTAGCCTTTACATGATCATCATCATTAACAGGATATTCAGAGCAATAACCGGCATTCGCAGGGATAGCATCACATAACGCCTCAAGAGATTTGAAGACATTTAGGTCAAGGTCTAAATCGGCATACCCTTCAACGTTCTTATACCAGTCATAAAGCATGACTGCGGGGTTGCGAGTGAATACATTTGCTCCCCCGGCAAGAGGCGCACATTTGAGTCCCTTTATAATCTCAACTATATTCGGGTCATATCCTATTTGCTGGTCATTTTTGACAAATGTGAAAGCCGTATAAGCCATTGAGCGGTATGCACTCGCATTGTCGGTAAATCTCCCATCTGCAATCTGTGTTCTCGTCCCCTTATATTCAGTTTTGGTGTGCGCCCCGGTAAGAGTATACCAGTCTATATCGTTGATAATATGATTAATGACGCCTTCAATTTCCCCCAAAGAATAAGCATTGATTATTCTCAAATCGGCATCATCCTTGCTATTGAATCGTAGTTTGTTACCGCCGAGTTTAACCTGCCCATAAGCGCGGGCGATAGGGATATCCTCAGATATGGTATTCCCTATGCGGTCGTTTGCCCCATTGTATGTTGAGGAATTTTCTGGTTCGGAAATATCAGGAGTAAATATTTGCTGCATTGCCCAGCTTACCGCCGTCATAGCAACGGCTGTAAGCCCCCATGCGGCAACGGCAGCCCACGTTGCAGTCATCCCCCATCCGACAAATATCGGTATCAATACGGGAGGCATTAGATAATCTCCTTCTTAAAATTCATAAACATTTGCAATTAACCTACCCCCAAAAGATGCCATATATTTTTCGCTGTGATTAAGCGGCATGACGGCGATGCCATTCTTTGCCCCTATTTTTTCTTTCCATTCCATAGCTGCATCAACCAAGGCCATCGTTATCCGGTGAGAATGAGGCGACCACAAATAAAGTAATGAACAGCACGAAAACACAGGCGGCAGAATATTATCTACCAGAACCATATACCCCGTAATTTTATCATCGATAATTTCACCGGAAATATTTATTTTCTCGTTATCTGCCATTGATACGAGCCACTGCACCCATTGACTTTTTTCGCATGGGAGAGGAGCCGTGTTAGGCCCCGTATGATCTATCTGTAATATTTTCGCTATATCTTCGACTTCAAACTTTTTGACCAATGATAACCTCCTTTACCCGGCATCAGCCAGTTTTGTAATATGGATGCAACCGCCGAAATTAAGATTATTATCTGCCGATGGACCCCAGGCATTATTTGACAAACAGGCGTCAAGCGTTTGGTCGCATCCCTTATAAACCGTATATGTGCATGTGTTGTCAATGGCAACGGGGAGCTCAACATCAAGAGTGATGGTATCTGTTGCCGCATCAAAACTCTTTACCTTGCGATAATAAGTTATACCGCCCTTTACGATGGTGATTTCTCCATAATTCCAATAATCATCAGCCTGAGTGAGGGCATTATCAACAAGTGTTATCGTTGTGCCGCTATCCGCCGTGCCTACTGCCTTCAGGGTTGTTAAATCTGCATTGCCATCTATATTACATTCTGCCCCCCCGAATATCCAAGGGCATTGACGCTGATAATTTACTTTCAACGCTTTACGGCTTAGCGGTTTCCCCACTGTGGCGGTCACGGTGAGCCATTGCCTATCAATGGGTTTGGGCTGCTCCATGGAGCCGTTGAATACTTCAACATAATTTAATGCGCTTGCCATAGCATCAAGATAAACCCTTTTTATAATGAGAGTTTTCCCTCTGAATTCCTCAATATTGGCATAGGCCGCCATATCCCGGTTAACGTTGTCGAATTTAACCGTAATGCGTTCTATCTGCCCTTCAAGACTTTGGCTAACGCCCTCGACAGTAATATATTTTGCGGTATAGACATTCCCCGCTGTGGGGAAGGTGATATTTGTTTTGTAGGCGCAGAATCTAAGCGTGGAAGAAAGGCCTATCTCAAATAATAAAGCGGGTCTTTTACCCGTTGCATTTAATTGAGTTACAACCTCCGCTTCAAGCGCTTTCATCTATATACTCTTCTCGAATGTGATTTCTACCGCCCAATATTTGCCTGATACAGGCGGTATTTTTAAACTTCCCTGCACCCAACGGCCCGTTATATTAGCTCCACTGTCAATATAGGACGGCACGGACTTCCAGGCGAAAGGATAATAACCGCCTGAATTGTCTTTAAAATGTGTTCTCAGGGTTGCCATTTCAGTGTTCGTCAACGCCTTGAAGGATAACCTGTATTGTTCCTGCGGGGCCGCTGAAATATTAAGAAATTCTTTTTTCATTGATTCCGATTGAGATATTACATTGTTATATGCCGGTTCCAATATCTCAACCACCGAGGGTATTAAAGTGAAATCTCCGCCCGCCGCCATTATTTACGCTCCCTGACCATAGATCGTATGGCCCCGTCATTCTGGTAATTCTCAACAACCGCCCCGGGGGCTACCCGTTTGGCAATTACAGTGGCTATCTGAGACATGACTTGCCTTTGTGTGTCCATATCCTGGAAGACAGGGTTCTCCATATGGACAATAAAAGTCGGAGAACCTCCACCTGATTTTGCCCCGCCTTTTGGTATTACCTTTTCTCCGCCCTGCAATATCGCCGGGAATTCATCAGAATTTAATCCGCTGTGAAGGCGAGGCGCATTGCTAAACATCGAAGCAGGGTAGACATTTGCAAAAGTGGGCGAATCACTCCCCACAGTACCGCCTTTGTGAAATCCTAAGCCGAGAGTCCAGTCACCAAATCCCATTGATGCCCCTGCTGCAGAACCGCCGAGAAAAAGAGAACTCAACCCGCTTGCTGCCCAACCGTAAACCCCTTTGCTAATATCCGCAGTGCCTTGGGCATTCCCGAATATAGCCATCTTATAAGCTATCATTGTAATATCCTTTATGATTGATTGCGCCATTTTTGCGAAATCAAAGGTACCATTTGCGCAGAAATCCCCGAAGGCATCCCCCATAGCATCAAAAGATTGCTTCAGAAGATCCTCAATGGTCTTGATGGTGAACCCTTCCTGCTCCAAGAATGTTTCGAGATCGTTTTGTGCATTGCGTGTAGCCGTGTCGAAATCGTCCATGTATGTTGCCATCGTCTTGATATATTCAGCCTCAATGGCTATATCCTCGGGCGTAAAGGGTTGATCATGAATCATCCCGGAATGAAATTCAAATTCCCCGATATCGTTGTATTGAGCTTTTAAAACCCCCTGGATTCTTATATATTCGATGGTCTGGTTTTTTAATGCTTCCAGGGCTTTTGTTTGCTGCCCCGTAAGGCTTATATGCTTCTGCAACGCCTGCTGGTTGAGGTCTTCTATCTTGTCGGTAATCTTTTTCAGTGTCTTATCTTCTTCCGTCAGGGACGGGTTAAGCGCATCGACCTCCTGTTTAAGATTGCGTATGGCATTCGTAATAAAATCATATGATCCCTGCTGCGACATGGCCTTTAATTTTTTGTTCATTTCCTCTTGTTTACGCCGTGCCTCATCGCTGGCAACGGCTGTCCCTTCGTTATATGGCCCGGGCATATAACCGGCGTTACTCATGTTGAGCATGTTAGCGGTTTCATCTTTTTTGCGCCCCCACCATGTAAAAAATCCTTCCTTGCCTATTTCACGCCCAACATTGATGAGCCCCTTTAAGGCCATTACTAAATTCCCTATTTCCTCAATTAATCCTTTGCCGATAGCTTCCTTGAAATCTTGTATAGCCGCCTTTGCGCGCTGAAATGATTCTGCTGCGTTATCATCGGCTTTACCCATTATCTCAGTCTGAGCGGCATAATTCGTCATAATTACACTCATTATATCGAGTTCCTGCCCTGTCGATTTAATCTGTTCTATCCATTTGGCCTGGTCTTTAGTGATTAATCCGTAAGCCCTCAATGCTCTTGCCCTCATGGTTTCAACGGCATCACTGATGTTGTTGTATGCCTCACCTACATCCTCGCCTGTTCTTCTCGCTGCGATACGGGCTACATCTCCGAGCTTGATGGTATCTTCCCATTTCATACCGCCAGTAACGGCCTTCATAGCCTTCTGCATTAAATCGGAGCTATCAACCGTTGATGCAGTAGCCTTTTTTAATGCCTCTTCCCATGCAGAGGCGTTCACTCCTACCGATGCGGCGGTATTGCGAAATGCTTCTTCGGCCTGCATAGCCTTTGCGCCGAGTACCGCATACTCTTTAGCGGCATTGGTTATCTGTGATATGCCGAAACCTATACCAAAGGCTCCTGCAAGTTTGAGTAGATTACTGCCAATCCCCGATACAGCCGTGTCTGTTTTTCTTATGACCTGGTCGAGGGCACCTAAGTCCTGTTTCATTTTGTTGACAGTAACGGTTCCCTTGTCATCAACGATAAGGTCTATTTTAAGAGTTGCCATCTTCTTTACTCCTTGCCTCGCTGTGCGCTGTAATTATCACAAGACATTTATCCATAATAGCCCGCTTCTCTGTTGCGTCCTGGACATCATATACGTCAAATGCGAGGCGGATTGAGTTATAGTCATAACCCCCTATACCGGTAAACAGGCCCGGCGAAATCCGGGAGAAGATACCCCTAATGAAGCGTTCATTATCCCTTGATAATTTGGGCACCAAAGGCAGACCCTCTTTATTCAATTTCCTGCATTCATCGGTTGTGTTGATGCCTTCACAATTCAAATCTTTATACCCCTCGAATCTATCCTGCTGGGATGACCGGCATATATCACAGGTCATTTTAGATTTAGCAAACCACCAATCAGCCCAGCCCCTCAGTTTTTTTCTTCTACCTCTTTCTGCTCTTCGAATGCTCTTGCCTTTGCAATTACAAAGGGTGATATATCTCCCATCTGAAAATCATATATCTTGCGCTTAACTTCTTCTGTGCAGGGTAGAGGGTTATCATCCGTGCCGACAATCCCTTCCCATTCTATGAGGCAGTACAAGAACAGATTCAGGGAATCTTCCCCGGCGAATACCACACCCTTTTTACCCCTGATGCTTATATCAACCATGCTTGCCGGGTACGGTCTTATTTTGAGCCGTACCCCATCCTGAAAGTCAAACCACCGGGCCTCATAACTCAATTTATTAATGTCTAATATCACAAATCCTCCTTTACGCATTCACTACATAAGACGGCTTGCCGTGGAATTGGAAGTTTGCCGACTCTTTAATTACCTCACCGATAGCAGTATTCATACCCATGCCGGTGAAATTCACCCAGACATTAAAATGTGATCCTGTCTGGTCCTGATCCGGGTCATAGGTAAATAACTGCAAAAGGCACGTTTTCTGTGCTACACTCGCCGCTGCGAGGATCTCATCGAGCAGGGATGCGTTGCCGATGAAAAAGCCTTCACTCCCGCCACTGCCTCCCACCTGTCCCGGTAATGATGTTTTCCACTCATCACCCATTGCAGTAGTATCTGCCAGATCAAGGGTTGCGGTCATGTTCCACGAGAGCAGATAACCCAGTTTTTGCAGACCCGATGCTAATACGTATCCGTTGTTGCCTGCAACTGTAACCGTGGCCACATTTTTATTAAAATGCGCCGTACCGCTTGACCAGTCTACCCATTCCACAACTGCCCCCCCGGAGTCTGTCCATACGAGGGTTGCATCAGGGTTCAGCAATCTGTGTGTCACTTCCGTTATCTGTGCTGTTGTGCCGGATTCCGTTGTGGGCTCTGCTTTCAGGTTCCCGATACTCCACTGGTCGTCTTCGGTATGGCCTTTTGTAGCGGCAAAGGTGATTGTCTGCCCATCGGCTCCCAAGTCCTGAGATGCGCCGGTGATGTCAACCGTTTCGTTCCAAGCCCCACCATTTGTGCGCCACTTGAAAGTATCAACACCAGCGGTGCCTGTACCGACCCCATCAATTACTACCTCAAAGTCACCGGAGGCGGCCCCGGCAAAGGCGGCTCCCCAGGTTACATCGTTTAACCCGTCGCCTTTAAAACCGTTTGGTCTCAGGCGGTAGATTGCCCCAAATTTGCCATGTGTAGGGGTCGTTAAATCGCTCATATCACACCTCCTTAAACAATAGACAGGGCGCCATCCCCGGTAAAGCTTGCGACGAACTTGTTGACAGCCCCGAGAGCGGTAGTAATGGCCAAACTATTGATGTAGAGGTTCCCGGAAAGGCTGCTTGCGCCGGTATCAGGCACAAATGAAACATCCGTCAATAGCACCGGAGTCGTAGCAATGATGTTGTCAATGATTGCTTTGTGCTCTGTGTTCCCGGGCGCAAATGAACCGTTAATCTGCCCGCTCCAGCCTTTCTGCCCTGGAAGCCCTGACTTCCACTCGTCACCCTGAGCTGTTTTGTCTGCCATGTCGACAGCTATGCTGAGGTTCCACCCGTCTGTAAATGCCATTTTCACGCCTGCCTTTTCAATCCTTGATACTTTTCCATGTGTTGGTACGCTTTCAAATCCCATAATATCCTCCTTACTTTTTATTTTTAGAAGCCTTTGCAGCAGGTGCAGGGGCTTCAACTTTGATTTTTGCCAGTTCTGCCAGTGTCTTGCCGCCGTGATCCACAATCATTATTTTGGCATTGCAGTTGATACAGCCGGGCTTCACATCCTTGCTATTAACCTTGCTGCAACCATCCTGCTCACATTCCATTATGATAATGCCCTTGTATGGGTTCATCATGCCTGTTCCCTCCTTTTGTTTTATGAGCCAGCAACATACCAGCCACCGACTATTTTGTATTATTCAACAGGGTCGATGCCCTGATAAAGATCGTCTGTAATGGTCAACTGCATTTCTGTTACAAAATGTGGGAAGAATTCAATCATGGCGAATTCTGTTTCAACCTGGTCAATACGTCCGCCCCGTTGTGCATCGGTCATGCCTGAAATTGCAGAAAGGACTTTTTGTCTGAAGGTTTCGCCCTCTTTGACACCCTTATATTCTTTGATATTCCAATCCTTAATTGTTTTAGTGATGCCGGCTGCCGACAGATCAGTCGTGCCGGATGTGAAAGTATGCGAGCCGTCTGTCTGGATTAATATCGTGCCGAGGGGTGCGCTGTTTGCAGGAAGCGCAGGCATAGCAATCGCCGCCTCCGCCGCTGTGGTGGAGTCTGTGCCTTTGGTTACAGTCACGGCCCCGGTTGTGTCTATGCTTATGAGATAATAGCAATAAATGGATATTGCCTGTTCTGCGGCGGCGGTCATGGCTATGTTGTCGGTAATGTCTTTGGTATAATCTACTCCTGCGATGTTGTATGTGCAATCCGCTGTAGTTTTTAATGTCGCTGAATTTGTCCCTTCTGCTAATCCGGGGAGTTCTTTGAGATATGGCTCACGTTTCGCATTCTGCACCGCTGTCGATACTCCGATAATATGTTCTATGGCTTCTCTTTGGTACCCTGAGCTTTTGCGTCCGGGATAAAGCAATATACATGGATAATCTGCATCGGGGGGTCTATCTCTTTCATCAATCCCGACATAGAGTATAGGGTCTTTGGCATATGTCGCCTGCGTCCAGGTCTTCAAAGTCTGGTCGTTGGCAATGATTAGTTTCCAATTATCGATCATGGTGTTGATATTGCTCATATCCTCTCGCCTCTCATCTTGCGCTCAAAGTTACTCTGAATATTCGGCATGGCCTCGGATTGATGAGCCGCCCAGAAGGGGACAATAATATCTCTAATGGGATTTTTAAACTGTGTTGTGGACGGTCTTAGAAAGAAATATTTTGCCTCTTGTTTTTTTCTCTTCCGTAATCCCTGCCCTGCGAGCCATAATTGGTATTTAACATCATCGGTGACCGGGTGCGAAAAACCTTCGATGTTCCGTGCGGCAATGCTTTTGTAAGACGCTGATATGTCGCCCACAAAACCTATTTCAACTTTGTACGGTTCTTTGTTTGCCACATTATACCGGACTACTTTTGATAGATTGTAGAGAGGAGGTTTTGTTTTATTTTTAACTCTCAGTGCTTTTGAAATCTCTCTGGATGGTGCAAATGGTTTGCCCCCTGGAGTTCCGGCGGCTAATTCTTTCTTCAAGAGCATTCTTAATCGGAAACCCTCAACCTTTACAGCCGTTTGACCGGCCTTAATGCGAGCCTTATTGTCATTGTCAAATTCTTTAAAAAACTCATTAAGATGACAGGTTATAAAGCTCATAAGTGCGGCCTCTCATCACGGTATAGATTCAATTTCCATACGTACCCGTCGCCCTCAGTAATGTTTAGGACGTTCCAAACAATCGAATTGATAATAACGGTATCCCGATATTTGGGGGCCGGTACATCGGATGCCTTCACAAATATGGTTGCCTTGGTCATGCTATCGGAGTCGTTCGAATCTTGGTCTGCCCCATAATCTGGAATGCCGATGATTGGAGCAGCGTTATAGGTCACAGTTTCGGCGAATTCATTCGTGTCGAAAAATACGCTCAGGTCTGTAGTAAGTTGTGCCTTTAGGGTCATTTTATTGGCTCCTGAATAATGATTGTTCTGCAAGTCTGCGCCTGATTAAGCCTTTAGATTTAATCCCATTCGACGTTATAAATGACTTAGGGAACATTTCGGCAGCAGCCTCATATTCACCACGATTGACCAACATCCTTATCCGGCTCCTCTGTAATGCCCCATTGCCGGCATTGAATGTCATGCTTGCGATAGCGTCAAACTGACCATCATCAAGAGGGACATTGATATATCTCAATACTGCCCGCTCTGCTATCCCGACATCCTTTGCAAGCAATATCAAGGCATCATCTTCAGATACATATTCCGGTATAGGCTCATTCCCTCTTCTGCAATGGCCATATCCCCAGGTGATGTAACCATAGCCGTCGTCATAAGGATTCCCTTTGTAGACTTCCCACCCTTTGGTAAACTCTAATCCGTTTATGGTGATGTGCCTCATTTCAGCTTAAACACCTTGTTTGCCTGTCGTGCCCCGAAGAAAAAACTGAGGGTTAGCATAAGAACACTGCAATCAAACTCTCCCCACAACAGCATCACGCCTTTCTCCCAGGGAATACCCTGGATAGACATTGAATGATATTGAGCCATCTTTATCCCGATATAAAAGAAGACAAATAAATAAGTCACAACCGGCCTTACTGTTCCGTTTAAGAACGCAAGAGCGCCGTCAATAAATTTGACTCCCGTGATTTTAACCTCTGCCGATTTATAAAGAGCCTCAGATTCCCTTATGTCAGCCTCGGTGTTTATTTCTTCCATCTTCTGAACATGGCCCAGTTCTGCCATCTTTATCTCTCGATCTGCCTGCATTTTCAGGATTGTTATCTCGTGTTCCTGGTCCCGTTTCTGAGTAAAGAATTTAAATACTTCAGGCAAAAAACTTGTGAATAATCCCAAGACTCCTGATAATAATATACTTAGCATTTATGCCTCCTTATACCCTTCCGCTGACCCTGCCGAGCACCCTCAACACAAGTTGAACCACGCTGTTACTTTGGATAGGCAACATCCCTATCGCCTCACTTGCTACAGCGTATAATATCACCGCCACCATCAACCAATTCGTTGTAAGCCAGTTAATCATGTTATTTCTCCTTCGGGTCTTTCATACATTTCCCCAGGTGCTGCATGGACATACAGAGCATTCGTTTGTAAAACGAACAAATGAGAATGATAAAATCGGTTCGCTCTTCTCCACTTGCCTTCTTCCAGACTTCATAAATGGGATTTGGCATTGTTCCCCCATTATTGCCCTGTCCTTTCCCGTCTTTTCTGATCTTGCCGAATGTCCTTTAATGATGCCTTTATCTCCGAGAATGTAACCTTGAACCATTCAGTATCCTTTATATCTACCGCGATATACTTCTCGTTCTCAGTGATGCGTCTGGAATGTTCAGCCGATAATGTTTCCATTTTCCCTATTCTATTCTCGTGGTCTCGCTGTGTGTACTGCCAACCCAAGAATGCACCGGTGAAGGTTAAGCACCCCCCGGCTATAAGTGTTATCAGGTATGCCAACAATGCCGGTTTATCAACCTTCCAACCATCTTCAGTCTTAATCATTGGACTCATTGCCTGCCCTCCGTTTATCTTTTTGCGGCCTTCTGTGGAGATGGTGGTTCAGCGACTTCAAGCATACCGAGGAAGGGTTTTATAAACGCTTCCTCAATGCCTATCACTTCCCCACGCTTAAACTGCACGGGCCGCTTAATTTCGTATTTATCAGCCTTCAGTGGTTTCAAACACGAAAGCCTCGGTACTGCCTGCTCCTGCGTCAATTTGATTCTCAATCCCGTGTTAAGCTCGACTGGTTTTGTTACTCTGTAAAGTTCCATAACGCTCCTTTTTTAAGGGGGCGGGGGCTGCTTTGAACCCCCGTCCGATTTATTATTGTCTGGTTATACCAGAATGACTTCACAAGCCTCCTGCCAGTAACCATAACCAACGTTTCTTGATGCTTTGATACCATACTGGTGTTTATCGCTGTCGAATTCGAACTCGCTGCCCTCTGCCTTTGCGCTCATCACAATAGGCAGTTCTTCCTGTTTGATGAAGGGTTTCACCTGGGCATCTGTGCGGAAGATGGCGAACCTATCTGTCCATGTGGAAAGGCGAGCATTTGGCACAATCGAGATATTGAATCCACTTGACGGGATAATGTTGGCCACGCCAGCTGCAAGATTATCGAGCACGATTGCTGCCTGTAAGCACAGATATAATGGATTCTGCGGGGCTGCCATGACCACGAACTGAGCAGCCTCTTCATTCATTGGTTCTGCCTGGTCATCGAGAAATCCGAGGATTGCAGAAACACCCTGAAGGATTGATTGTACTGCTTCCTCACGGCTGGGGGTTGTGGTAGTGCCATGGACTGCGCAGGGCAGGGCCGAAATGTCAGGAGAAATCTGATTGCTCTGTGAGCCGCTGGAACCTTCACTGTGGTCTGTGTCGAAAAAATATTGACCGTCATAGCATAAAGCGGACGGGCCGTTGAGAATCAGGGTTGACAGGAGAGATGCCCAGTGAGCATTTGCCCGCCTTGCCTGTTCTGCTATCCTGACCCTTAACTGTCCGGTCTTGTCCCTTCTGAGATCATCAACGTTGACTTCGAGAGTGGCCTCATATTTCTTGTTGGTGATGCTGATGCCATTCTCTCTCAACCCCTTGGCCTGCCTGCCGCCCACCCATTCTCTCATGGCAGGTACCATACCGAGCCATTTATAGGTTTCCGTTTCCTGATTGCTGTCGAATGGCATTGCAATCCGTGGGATCCATGTCATGCCTAAATCCTGTCTCAATGCGGCATAAAACATGCCGATAACACCTTTACTTGTAATTCCTGGATATTGATCCATGGTGTGTACCTCCTTGTTTTTTGTGCTTTAAATTCCATTCACGCCAACAAGGACGCCCTGTCCTGTGTTACACCATGGACTACCGCCACGGGTGCGCCTTTACTTGATTCCTGCCTACTTCTTAAATTTTCCCTCCTTAAAAAATTGGTATATCTTCAAAAAGCTGCCTACAACAAGGCATATAAAAAGCATGTCCTGGATGCTGGCATATCGCTCAATCATTTTGCCGCCTCTTTTTGAATAAATAATTTTTAATCACCGTTGCCGGTGCAAATTCAGGGTCCAGGTAGAGCGCTTTATCCTCTACCGCATGACATACTTTTGATTCCGTCGCGCCAATCAATGTGCGTGCAAACATATCGTATATGCCCTGTTTCACTCGCCCGCCGTCATAATGTAATAGCCCTCTCGCGGCATAGAAAAAGGCTTTCACCGGGTCTACTTTAGAATAATAATAGGCGGCATCAGACAGATAGCCGGTGTTATACGGGACGTGCAATAATGCTGTGTCGATGAATTCGAGTTTTTCCTTTTCGGTGATATTGGGTTTAGTTCTCGCCATTTCCGAATACCATTGGCCGAGGAACACCCTTAAAGTCTGGATTATGACGGCGAAAATAATGCAGGCTATAATCACTATCACCAGCCATGGAAGGTGAACGGCTGATATTGTGCCACCGGCAACCGACCCCATGACTGCCCAGAACGGAGCGGCGGTATGGACCTCTCGCAATGGGAAGAAAAAACAGGCGCATATTGCGAAGGCGGCAAGCAAACCAAGCGCGATGGGGTCATATGTAATATGCAAAAAGAGATATACAAATAGGACATAACCGGGGATTCCCAACTCTGCCATCAATTCAAGATGGTCATTGTGCACCCGGTGTGAGCGGTTCGGCAGATCAATATTTGCCTTCTCTGATATTTTCCTATATATCGGGCTTCTTATAATTTTAGCATTAATGTCCGGGAGCTCCTTCCGGTACATATTCAATCCCCACCCGGTGACGGGACGTTTTATAATCATTTCAACGGCGCCGAGATAGAGGAATATCCTGCCACATGTTGACCGTTTGAGATTTGGGATTGAGGTATATCGCCTTAGGCCAAATGCCATTACTGCAAGGCATATCAATGCCGCTGCCTGCCACATACCGGCCACGCATAAAGTAATAATTGCTCCGACGATAACGCCGAGAATCGCACCTTTGCATCTCGTCAGGAAAAGGGCGGAGGCGATGAGCAGGACAAAAGGCAAAATCCATATTGATAAATTGATTGTGAGCCATGCCCCGGCAAAAAGGCTGATAAGCATAAAGGCGGCGGTATGGTTGCCGTTGCCGAGACAGAAAAATGTATCCTCCGGAAGATTATGTTTTGCCGTCCGGTACATCTGCACCGATGCAAAAGCCACGCCTGTTGCAAATACAGTAAGGGCAGTTATCCCAATCGGGACTTTACGGGCGGCGGTAAATAGTAAAAAGTATGAGAGCATGTTAAATAATTCAAAAATACTTTGCTTTGTATCAGTCCAGACGAGCGAGGCTGTGAGCCATGCGGCAATACACCCCGTTATCAGGGTTATATTATCCATGGGGATATTGACGCCTGAGAAAATCAGATAAATGACATAGGCGCACGATGCCAGCACAAAAGGTATTGAGCGGCCTCCTAAAGGCTGCTGGATCACCCAGAAGGGCAACCCAGCAGCGCAAAAAACTACATATGCGGTTTCAACCGTCATACTTTAACCTTTGTTCTCCCCGATTAGAGTGTTGAGAGCCGCGACTACCGATGCCAATTTTGTGATAATCGCATTAACCGAGGCTACTGTCTCCGTTGTGTTTGTCACAATAACCGGCGTAACTGCCGTTGTATCGACTGCCGAAGCCTGGGTTTCAGCTTTACCGCCGAATGTGATAACACATGTGTTGGCTGCGACATACCGGTACACATAACCGACAAGGGAATTGGTACCCTGGGTGAGCGTGAAGGTTTCATCATCGCTCATATACACAGGCTTGCCTACATCGGTGATGGCTACGCCGGTAAGCGTGATGCGCAGTAACCCATCGGTTATCAGGTTGACGCTTTTTGCCCCGGAAGCTCCTGTATCGCCCGTGAGCGCATTCACCACGTTGGTTACATATGCATCCACAAAGCCGCGGAAGGGATCGCCTGCCACGAGAGCGCGTATATAACCGGAAACCTCACCGGCTGCCACGCCCCTGTAAAGAGTTGTCGTTCCATAAACCGGCAACGTGTTAATAACTCCAATTTCGTATGTTCTTGCGAGATCGGCTGATTGTGCCATAATTATTTACCTCCTTCTTTATCGCCAAAAATCTTGACGTGGCCTGCGGCATCTTCTTCTGTAAATGCCTTGTAAGCGGCGAAGTCATTGCCATATTCTGCCCTGAGCGCCTTGTCTTTATCCCATGCCGCCTTCATCTGTTCATCTGTGGGGAGTTCACCGGCTTTCGGTTTATCTTCCCGTTTGGCTTCGGATGCTGCAGCGTCAACGGTTGCAACCGGCTTCGGGGAATCCTCCTTGTAGGCTTCGAGTTTGGTTTCTCTGAGCGTCTTTTCTGCCCGTAAAATCTTTATCGCTGCCGTCTCTGCCGTGGTGATGCCGTCATATTTCATTGATGCAATGAGGGCTTCATGCCCGGGGAGAGAACTATCTTCTACCGCCTTGATTCTTGACCGTTCCTTCTCTGATCCTGCCTTCAACCCGTCATCTGTCCCCTTTGCCAAGCCTTCGGCAAAACCCTTGTCAAAAGCGGCCTTTTCCATCGCCGGGATGATTTCAGGATAAGCCTGTTTAAGACTTTCTGCTGTGTAGTCCATTTTGTATCCTCCTTTCAGTTTCTTCGTTGATTTGCTCCCGGAAAATCATGGCCTTTCCACCCTGCGAGAGCATTGATATGAGTTCTTCGAGCGATTTTACACCGTCCACCAACCCGTTCTCTATCGCCTGCTGACCAATAAAGACCTTGCCGTCCGCCCAGGGAATAGCACCGTCATCCGCTGGTATTTGGAGCTTTTCAGGTCTGTACCGAGCCATCGTGTTTGCAAAAATTGAGTAAAAATAATCAACTTGATCTTGGATATACTGCTTGCCTTCCTTTGTGAGCGGGGCATATTCCGAGTTTATACGTTTGTATTTCCCTGCATAGATTTCTGTGGTCTTGACACCGATCTTGGCCTCATACTGACTGTAATCAATATGGGTTGCAACAACGCCGATTGAACCGACCTGCGCCGTGTTGCCATTGATATATATTCTATCTGCTGCTGCGCCTATCCAGTAGGCTGCCGATGCCATAAGTCCGTCTGCATATGTGACAATGGGCTTTGTATCTGCCCTGCGTGCCTCATATACGGCATTTGCAAGTTCTTCAGTACCGTCTACCGTGCCGCCAGGAGAGTCTATTACAAGGATAACTGCATTAACCTCCGGGTCTGCAAATGCCTGCCGGAAATCCCTGATAGCTATCTGTGTTGATACCCCTCCGGAGATCTGCGTGAACATATTCATGCGTTTAGCGATAATGCCGTTCAGTTCGATTAATGCGACGCCGTTGACAATCTGGTAGGGTTTTTGCTCATTGACGAGAGGTTTCCCGAGCTGCGCTTCGATGCCTTTTATGTCGATCTTGTCCCCGCGAAGATGAGTGAAATATATGGCCTGTATCTCGCCTAATTTCTCAGGGATGATGGCCCAAGGACTCGTGAGTATATCAAGTATTTTCAAGGTCATTACCTCCCTGCTGGTTGTTTTCGTCTTGTGGCTGTGTTGGCTGCTGTGGTGTTACTGGTTTCACGTCCGGGCTTATCCCTGCCGCTTCCATCTGTGAGCGTTCTTTTTTGATTTGTTTTATGTTGGCATCCCAGTCGCCGCCTATTGCTGATGTTTCCTGCGCATGGGTAGACAATGAAAGGTTGAGTCTTTTTTCTGCCGCCGACACTTCCTTGACCGGATCAATTTGGCCTTGGCTGGGGCCTACCCATTCGGCCGTGGAGTATGCCTTCCTGATAAGCGGGTCATTGAAATACCCCGGCGCCGCGATTCTGCCCGATGCGATGGCCTCGTAGAGCCAAACTTCATAGACCTGTTGGCAAAAGTTCAGAGCAAGCCATTGACGGCGGGTATTAAAGAACTTCCAGGCTTCAAGCAATGCGCTGCGTGCCGCCGAATACGAGGCGGTGAAGTGCTTAATCAAAACTTCAAAGGGTATTTCAAGGGCAACGCCTACCTGCCTCAATACCGCCTGCATGAATGGGTCAAAGGCTGCGTTGGGTCGAGATGGATTAACCGTTGTAATATCTTCACCTTTGGCCAGGTCTATGATTGCACCGGGGGCGAGCTTTACATCTTTATCCCCTGCTTTTGCACCTGTTTCTGAGCCAAGTTCCGATGGGTCAAAACTGGATTCCCCGGCCTCCGTCTTGATGAAGATAGTCAGCATTGACGAGATAACCGACGCCATAAGTTCTGATTCGGTATACCGGCCAAGCATTTTCAGGGATTCAACAACTGGCGTGAGGTAGGGGATGCCCCTTGTCTGTCCCGGTCTTAATGGCCGGAATAAATGAATGATATTTTTAAGCCCGGTCTTGCTGCCATAAGCAGGGATAATCTGCCATGTCAGAGTCGCCTGCGGTTTGGTCGTATATTGGAAATTATTGCAGACGTGATATGCTATCGGGGCCCCGTAGGCGTCTTTGTTGATGCCCATAAAAAGGGTTTCGGTATCGCCCGTGTTGTCTTTATTGCATATCCTGTCAGCTTCGATAATCTGTAATTTCAGGTCATAAGGCGATGCCCGCCTGATGCGGGGAAGGTTAATAAAGGATTCGCCATTTTCCAGCGCCTGCCTGAATACGAGTTCCGTAAGCCCTGAGCCGGTTAACGTACGGGCGGCATCAACTTCACAGGTATCCCAGAAGAGGGACCATTCTGATTCAACTCTTGATTCCCATGCGTCCGCCTGTTCATCTGTGATTTTCAGGATACTCCGGTCAATCCGTGCTTGTAATTGCAGGCCACTACCCACGACATTTGTGCAGCAGGTATTAATTGCGCCGGTGGCAATGGGGATATTACGGATCAAGTCACGGGATCGCTGTCTTAATCGATCAAGGTCGAATTGCAAAGTTGAATCAGGATCACTATCTATCGGTTTCCATTCGGCCAACGACCGTCTTGATGTTGAGGCGCCAAAATATTGCCCGGACAGTGCAAGGGTAAGGCGAGATTTTAAACGCCTTGCTCCTCTTATCGGGTCAACGAAATTGACAAACCGGTCAATGGCATTGTCTTCAAATTCGATGGTCTTTCGACCTGCACGGGCTTTGTATTTCATACCTGTCTATCCCCTTTTACCCGCATGGCGTACCGCCTCTGATTCTTAAACCTCCACGGGAAAGTCTTTGAACCTTTTGATCCCAAAACTTTATGTTTTCCCTGACTTCGTTTGCGTCTTGATAAGTGAGGCTACGGGTGCCTATTGAGTAAGATTTCCCTGAGGATATGGAGTCATCGGCCGATAACCATAAAATAAGTTTTGCCTCTGCTTGCGCGAGTGAAATTCCAGCCATGAAAAATGAATATCACAAATAATTTTTTGGTGTGTATAGAGGAGACTACCAGATATAAATGGTAGAGTGTTTTTTCGGGTAAGTGAAAATTTATTACTTAATGATTCTACATATTTATAAGTTTGGGAGGGTTAAAAAATAGTAGTTTTTTTAAGATTTTGTAAGTTAGCGTAATTTAAGGACTTATATTTTTAGAGTAAAAAAGAAAAACGGCAAAAAAAGCCCCCGGTAACTTCACAAGGGAAGAGACAGGAAGATAGATAATTTCAAGTTTTGAATTGGTTAATTGCTTTTTCATTTTGTCCATTGCCTCCTATTAAAATGGATTCTTTTCTCTTTTCTTTCTCTCCCCATCTGGTATCTCATCCAATACCCCAGACCCGGCAATCATCACACCCGCACACACACCAATCAAAAATGCAATGACCGCTATCAATCCTATAACTATCCACATAACCCCTCCTTAATCGTTTGAATGTCTTGATCTGTGGTACCACCTTTCAAGCTCGGCCTTCAATTTCTCAATTTCCTTCTGCAACTGGCATACGCACATTTCACATCTCAAGCGATGCAGATCATCCTTTTTCTTTGGACACTCCTTGCAATTAATAATCATGCTTATAGTCTCCTTACTCTGTTAATTCGGTCAGCCAATCTATGGCGTGCTGTTTTGTAGCTCCGACGTAGAGCACATACCATTCGTTGAGATATTCTCCCATTACCTTGTAAACTTCCTTTTTGGGGCGAATACCAACAGTGAACATGTTTTTAGTCCCAACCCATCCCATTTCGCTGTATTGTAGTTCTTTTGTCATGTCATCTACAAAACATTTCTCAATTTTATATCCTGTTATCCGGTCTATGCGGATTCTTGTTTCTTCATCCACAACCTTCAACCACCTTTTGTCATCGTTATTCATGTTTCTGCCTCCCTTTTACCATTTTTTCAACGCTATCCCTCGGTATCCTGATGCTTCGGCTACCCGATAAATCCGCCACCTTTATTTTTCCCCGTGCAATCATCTTGTAAATGGTCACGGGTTTCATATCAAATATCTCCGCCACCTCATCAACACGGAAATACTTTTTATCGGGGATAATTTTGGTCGTCATATCGCCCCTATGCCTTGACTTCTGACCCTGCGGCCTTGTCGAACTTGCTGTCGTATCGGCTGCGGTGTAACCTGCACGATAGTTTCCCCTTTCTCGGTCATTACTTTGTACATTTCCAACAAAACATCAACCGTCTTGTCCAGATTGAAACTGGTAAACTGTTCCAGATATGACAGGGCGGCAAGGTTATAAACCCTGATATCGAGTATCTCGTTGTGGACATTCTTCTTTTTTTCCCATATTCTGACAGGGTACCCGTGCCGGTAGACCAACTTCTGCCTCTCTGCAGTCAACTGCTCAAAATAATCTTTGGTATATTGTGCCGGGAAGTGCATATACCCAGGGCCGGGTAGTTTTACCCGTAAACGGGTGTATATTGCCTCTTTCGCTTTCGATGTGCCTACCGTATAGAGCGTTGTTTTGCCCTGCACGCTCTTTCTGTGGCCATGTGTCGGGCGGTCACTGATGATCTTCGCCATTGATGGGGATGATGAACCTTTGATGGCGATAATGTGCCTGGCGGCCTTATTTTTAACGAAAGTGTAGACCTGGTCGGGCAGATAGCCGGAATCAATGCAAACAACAAAAATTCTGAGGGTTATCCCGGATACATGCATCCATGTGCCCTTCAAATATTCATCAAGCTGTAGCCATACTTCAGGCCGGGAAGGATCGCCTTCTAATATTTTGTGTTCGATGCCCCAGGACTCTTTGCCCTTACCCCAGCCGACAACCTCCGCTTCAAGGTGATCACCCTGAACATCAACGGCGCAGGTCAACACCCCACATTCAAGAGGTATCTCCGGACCGTAATTCTCGCGCCTGTCCATCAAATGCCCCTCATCGATAGTCTCATACTTCTCTTCCCAGGTCTCAGCAAGGGAAGTGTTTATAAAGACACGCAGGGTTTCAACGTTTTTCTGCGCTTCGACGAACCGGACGGCCATATTTGCAAAAGTGACCCATGGGCTTGTTAATTCATTCCACCAGAAACCTGCAATCTTGCCTTTTGTGCCTTCTGCCCTCCATTCACCTTGTTTCAACATCTTTAACTTCTCGTTATCGGTAATAGGGGCGTTGCAATGGATACAGTGATACACGGCCTGCATGGGTGCGCCTTCCGGCCACATTACCTGCGTAAATAGCATAATCTGGTATTCACCACAGGTGGGGCATGGGACATAATACCTCCGCTTATCGGATATGCTATAGGCGAGTTCAATTCGCGAGGAATCCTTGAGAGTGGGCGTTGAAAATAGTCCTATTTTTCTATTCCAGAAAGTTGTTGTGCGCTTCTTGGCAAGGTCAATGGGATCGCCTTCAGCACCTGCAGATACCGGGAAGGCATCTATATCATCACAAAGCAGAATACGGATGGGACGGGCACGTAGAGAGGCGGCTGAATTTGCGCCTGCAATGGTTAAATGCCCTCCCCGGAAGACCTTATGAAGCAATGTACTATCCGGGTCTTTGCTGCGGGCATCCGATACCCTGCCTTTTAGCGCGGGTGTGTCCCTGAGCATAGGTGTAAGGCGGTCTTTACTCCATGATTTGGCCACATCAAGGGTCGGTTCCACAATCAGAATCGGGGACGGGTCCTGATCCATGTAATATCCCACACAATTATTCAGGGCTTCAGTTTTGGCCGATTGTGCAGACGCCATCACCACCACCGTCTCAATCTCAGGGTCATTAAAGGCATCCATAACCTCCTTGAGGTATGGAACCCTTTCCGTATACCATTTCCCATGTTCAGCGCTACTTTCCGGGCTTAGCACCCTTTCTCTGTCGGCCCACTCTGACACGCTTAGCTTTGGGCGCGGCCTTAACATGCTTAAGAGTTGGCTTATTCCCAACCACTCTTTCGATTTCATCAAATATCTCTTTGAGTTTTGTATCTGCAATTTCAGCTTTCACCTCACTTATAAATTTATCTATGATTTCTTTCGCCTCCATGTCACTTGCCGTTGCTCTGGCGAGAGGCGCGAGCTTGACAGGGATAGCAGAAAGCTTAGAATTCATCACCCTAAGCAAACCACCAATTAACAAAGACACCACCTCGGCATCCCAAAGTTTGCCTTCCTCTCTTTTGAGTTGCAGCATTTTCCGGTCTGCGTTGATTTTGGTGAGGCGAACCCGTTCGTCTGTCAGGGATAGACTGCCCTGCCCTTCGGCGAGTTTCCGGTAATAGTCGAGCAGCATCTTGACTGCCCTTGGGAAATCAATCTCGCCATTGGCTATCTTGGGGACAATGTTGTCCTTTTCGAGTTGCCGGTATCGGCGAGAGGTGATGCCGAACACCGGCTCACATATCTTTTCAAGATTCATTAATGCGGTTGCCATTTCCTTTCACCTCCTTGTGAAATAAAAAAGGCCAGCAGGGATTTCTCCCATACTGGCCCGGTTGTTCCGATACCAAATTATTCGATTTTGTTTACTCGTTTACATTTTTATGTTCTCCGTCTTCTTTACAAGCACGATCTTACCATTTTCATACTTGATCAACAACTCCCCCCAGAATTTCAGGGAAGCAAGTTGCTGAATAAGTTTAATGAGTTCGGTCATGTCATTTTTTTTCTTTATCTTCAGGCCATACAAATAATAATCCATCTGGGGCAATAGTAACATTTTCCAGGCTAATGATATGAGAAATTAATGGAAATGCCTCTGTGCCAGCTACATGGAGTTTGCAATACGATTTACCGCCCGCTTTGGATAATTTATTACCATATACCGAATCGCTTGGTAATCTTTTCAAAAGACCCAATTTAGATTCGTCATCATATAAAACATCCATCCTATCGCCCAAAATAAGTCTGGCCTCTTTCATCAGGTTAATCCCTATCAAAAACACGGCTTGAGGTTGGGCGTGTTTATTCTTTTTCCTTTTTGTAGGGTTTACTTTATATACAGCGTAACCAAGAGAATTTGTTACATCACCTCTGCCTTTACTTCCGCCTTTGACAGCTACACTTCCCCTTTTTTGATTATCCACGATCAAACTTTTAAACATACTGCCTCCTTTTTTAGTTTGTCTTACCATGCCTCGCCCTGCCGTGCCATGCCGTGCCGCGCCACGCTTGAATTGAATCCCTTGAAAAACAGCCCACAGGTAGAGAACGCTCGTAGCCTTGCCGCAAC
>Ga0172380_10001340_pt1 | contig 42481 bp, 44 predicted proteins | sample Leawe162metaG_FD_119747 | JGI IMG/M metagenome (GOLD analysis project Ga0172380, IMG submission 119747) | Leachate microbial communities from a municipal landfill in Southern Ontario, Canada - Leachate well 162 metaG | ecosystem: Engineered > Solid waste > Landfill > Unclassified | place...
ACTTCTTTGACTTCGGGGATATATTCCTTGAGGTAGGCTTCAATGCCCATCTTAAGCGTCATGGTCGCGCTCGGACATCCGGAACAGGCGCCTTTCAAGTGAAGCTTCACCACACCGTTCTCGAAGCCGCAGAACACCGCATCCCCGCCGTCCCGGGCAAGGGCCGGACGGATCTGCTCATCCATGATCTGAATGATCTTTTTCTCGATCTCAGACTTCGGGTTCGTGGCATCCATGCATTTCTCGCAGGCCTTGGGGCTGGTTTTGCCGCAGACAAGGAACTCACGGATCGTCTCCGTCACACGCGGGATCAAAGCGCTCCAAGACTGGACTTTTTCATCGCGCGTCACGGTCACAAGATCGGAGCCGATCATGACCTCTTTGACGTGCTCGATCTCAAAAAGTTTTGTGGCCAGAGGGGATTTCCCCGCCTCAGCCTTAGACGCAAACTGGACCGTTCCGTGCGTGCAAATAGGAACGCTCACGTTGAACTTGAGCGAATTCGGATTTGGCGTAAATTCGGTGGTAATTTGGACATCTTTCATGGCAGAAGTATACTTAAACTACCGCGGGGCGCAAAGCGCAAAGTTTCTTACTCTGCTCTTTGAGCTTTGGGCTTTGCGCTAAAAAAGGTATAATCCCGCAAGCATTTGCCATGCAATTCTCTCATACAAGGAGGTTTTATTATGGAATGGGGCATGAAAAACAGATTTTCAAGGATCATGAACGCGCAATCAGGCAATTGTGTCATGCTGGCGGTTGATCACGGCTATTTCCAGGGACCGACGACCGGCCTGGAGAATTTAGGCAAAACCGTGGAGCCTCTCCTGCCCTATGCGGATGCCCTCATGATCACCCGAGGAGCCCTCCGGAACTGGATCCCCGCTGAGATGAATAAGCCTATTGTGCTTCGGGTCTCAGGCGGCCAGAGCATTTTGAAAGAACTCTCGAACGAGATCATCACCACTTCGATCGAGGATGCCATCCGGATCAATGCCTCCGCGATCACATGCTCGGTGTTTGTCGGCAGTGAGAATGAAAAAGAAACAATCGGGAATCTCGCCCGGATCGTGAACGAAGGCGAAACTTACGGCATTCCGGTCCTGGCTGTTACTGCGGTGGGAAAAGAAATGGTAAGAGACGCACGTTACCTCGGGCTCGCCTGCAGGATCTGCGTCGAAATGGGCGCCCACATGGTCAAGACCTACTACTGCCAGGACTTCCCGAAAATCGTCAAGGCCTGCGGCAACATTCCGGTCGTGATCGCCGGCGGCAAAAAGATCGAGGAAAAAGCGGCCCTTGAAATGGCCTATAACGCTATCCAGGACGGCGCAGCCGGCGTGGATATGGGGCGGAATGTTTTCCAGTCGGATAATCCGGTCGGCATGATGAAAGCCGTCCAGGCGATCGTGCACGAGAAGGCCACGGTCGCGAAGGCTCTCAAGATCTACAAACCTTCGGCGAAATAACTATACTTTTTTGTCATCCCCGAATGCATTAATCGGGGATCCAGACTGGATTCCCGTTAAAAACATGCGGGAATGACAACGTAAACAGAAAGAATTCTTCATGAAAGTCGCTGTCTATTACAATAATCGCGATGTACGGATCGAAGAACGTCTCGTTCCCAAGATCGATAAAGGCGAAGTCCTCGTCAAGGTCAAGGCAAGCGGGATCTGCGGCACCGACGTCATGGAATGGTACCGGATCAAAAAAGCCCCGCGCATCCTGGGCCACGAGATCGCGGGCGACATCGTTGAGTCAAACTCCCAGAAATATAAAACCGGCCAACGGGTCTTTGTCAGCCATCACGTCCCCTGCTATCAATGTAAATACTGCAAAGACGGCAACCCTACGGCTTGTGAAACCTTGCACACCGGTAATTACGACCCGGGAGGTTACTCGGAATTCGTCCGCGTCCCGAAGATCAATGTCGAGCATGGGATTTATGTCCTGCCCAAAAATGTTTCCTACGAAGAAGGGACCATGATCGAACCCTTGGCCTGCGCCCTCAGAGGCCAAGAAGCCATCGGTGTTAAAAAAGGCCAAACAGTTTTGGTCCTGGGCTGTGGAATCTCGGGATTACTCAATATCCGGGTCGCCAAATTGAAAGGGGCCAAGGTCATTGCCACTGATATGGAAGAATGCCGGAGAGGGAAAGCTAGGGCATGCGGCGCTGATGAAGTTTATAGCCCGAAAGATCTTCCTGCCTTGAAAGCGGAAAAAGTCATCCTTTGTACTGGGGCTCTCGCGGCGGTAAAGCAGGCTTTTCAATCATTGGACCGGAAAGGCACCTTGCTGCTTTTCGCGATCCCGGAGACGGATATTCAACTCCCGACTGTGGATCTGTGGAGAAATGAAATGACGGTCACTTCTTCTTATGGCGCGGCGCCCGATGATCTGAAAAAAGCGATCGAGTTGATCGCCAAAGGCAAAATCCCTGTGAAGGACATGATCACTCATCAGCTTCCGCTTAACCAAGCCCAGGAAGGTTTTCGCCTCGTCACCGACGCCGGGCAAACCTTGAAGGTAGTTTTACTTCCCTAGCGGCCTTCGATCTCCAGCCTTCAGGCAGCTTAGACTTTTCCGCTTTTTACTAATTTTTCAGCCTCGAGCCAGATCTCAAGGTCTTTATTGAGAACCCGTCCTTTTTGTTCCCAAAGCTCCTTGGCCTTCTTTTGAATGCGCTCATTCAGCTCTTCTTTTGAAAGTTTTGACTCTGGTGTTTTATTCCACCCAAAACCCGTCAACTTTGCCATATTTTGTTCCTCCCTTGTTTGACCTGCCTTAAATGATACTCCTTCCCGCCGCTCAAATAAAGCAGGAGGTTAATTCACTTCGCAGAGCAATCCTTTGAGATATTCGCCTTCGGGGTGATAAATATTGATCGGATGATCGAACGCGTGGGAGGTTTTTTTGAGGATTCTCACATCGCGTTTTGCATCCGAGGCGGCGCCAAAGATGATCTTCTGGAAAAGATCCGGCGTGATGTAGGACGAGCAGGAAAACGTAAAAAGCAGGCCGCCTTTCGGGAGCTGTTTCAGGGCCTGCAGATTGATGTCCTTATAACCGCGCGCGGCATCTTGGACCTGGTTTTTATTTTTACAAAAGGCCGGCGGGTCGAGAATGATCAGATCGAATTCTTTTTTCGTTGCGCGCAAGTAATCAAAAACATCCGTCTGCGCCCACACGCTCTGCCCCGCGCTTAATCCGTTCCTCTCGAAATTCTTCCGTCCCATTGCCACCGCAGGCTCGGACGATTCGACGGAGACAACTTCCTTGGCGCCGCCCCTGGCCGCATAGACGGAAAATCCTCCCGTATAGGCAAAACAATTAAGCACTCGCTTGCCCGCGCTTAAATCCCGCACCACAGCACGGCTTTCACGTTGATCGAGAAAAAATCCGGTCTTCTGCCCTCCCTTGATATCCACGCCAAAGAGAAGCCCATTTTCCTGGATCTCGATCGCTTCCGGAGGTTCCTTCCCTGCAAGCACCCCCACGGATCGCTTGAGGCCCTCCCATTTACGGAGATCCGAATCACTTCGCTCGAAAATGGAGTAAGCGGGAAAATATTTCTGCAGGATCTTTACGATCACCGGCTTCCACGCGTTGATCCCGGCTGTGTTGAATTCGGCGACCAAAAAGTTCTCGTAGACGTCCACCGTCAGACCTGAAAGAAAATCCCCTTCCGAATGGATGAGACGGTAAGCGTTTGTCCCGGACGGCATGAGCGGTTTACGCATTTCAATCGCGCGGGAGATCTTTTCATCAAAAAAAGCCTCATCGATCGCCACATCCTCGAACGCCAGCATGCGCACCACGATCTGGGATTCGGGGTTAAGATAACCTATACCGAGGAACTCATCATGTTCGGAAAAAACACGGACGAGGTCGCCTGCCTCAAACCCCTCTTCGATCTTGTCGATCGCGCCTGAAAAGATCCATGGATGACGGTTCTTGACCGGCCGTTCTTTGCCTTTTTGGAGAATGCAGCGAACGGTTTTCATAAGCTTAGGAGAGGATCACGAAAGTGAGAGCGAAAAGGCTTACCGCGATGCAGTAATAACCAAAAAGAAAAAAACGGCCTTGCCGGATCAGCTTCATCAGCCAACGGATCACAAGGTATCCTGTGATCGCGGCCGCCGCGAAGCCAGTCAGAACGATCGCCGCATTTGCCGAGAAATACTGGATTCCCTCTTTCAGTTCCATCACGATCGCTCCCGCCACCGCGGGAATGGCGATCAGAAATGAGAATTTCGCAGCATCCTCTTTTTTGATCCCTAGAAACATGCCCGCAAGGATCGTGCTCCCCGAACGGGAGATCCCGGGCAAAAGCGCGATCCCTTGCGCCAAACCGATCCAGAACGCATCTCCGTAATGGATCACCGAAAGATCTTTTTGCCCCTTTTGGAATCGCTCACTCAGGATGAGAAAAAGCCCCATGACAAACCACGCCGCGGCGACAAAGATAAGTTTCGCAAAAGCCGCCTCGAAGAGATGTTTGAAACAAACGGCCATGATCCCGGTCGGAATGAGCGTGATCAAAATACAAGCCCAGAGGCCCCGATGCGACGGCTGGATACTTGGAGTGGAAGCAGGCTTCGGAGAGACCGCCCTCTGAAGGCTATGGGTGAAGTCCTTCAGAATGTCGAGGATGTCTTTGTGAAAGAATACCAGGATCGCAAGGAGCGTTCCGCCGTGGACGGCAATATCGAACGCCAGGAGCGGCTCTTTCATCCCGAAAAGATTTTGAAAAAGCACCAGATGCCCGGAGCTGGACACCGGCAAGAACTCCGTGAGCCCCTGAACCACCCCTAAAACCAACGCCTGCCAGACGATCATGTGTGAGATCCGGGGATAATCCAGTTACCGGTGAAATGCTTGCGTCGTCGACTTGATATTCTGCTCGATTGTTCTAGCGGGTGTCGACTGCCTGAGCGAAGGAGAAGGAGCTGCGGGAGCTATCTTGAGCTCTTCACCCTGGATCTTGGATGGTTCAGTGACCGGCTTGCATACGTCGCTACAAGTGCGGATCGGGATCCCAAACGTGAAATACCGGCGCGTGCACTCACATCCTTTGTCATTTTTGTAATGGCTTGTAATGCATCCCGAAAGGGCCAAAAGCCCCGCAATGAAAAGAATGTTCTTCGCCGAAAATCTCATGATCGATCTCCTTTTGGGTGCTTGCTGCGCGAGAATTTATTTATTGACGTATTTTCTCGTCGCGACCGGGATTTCATCCGCCACAGGCTCCGCAACCGGCGCTGCTACCGGCTGGGCTGCTACAACCGGGCTGCTTGCCACCGGGGCATTCTGACTTTCTTGAGCGCTGCTTTTCTTACAAGTGCTTGCGCAACCGGAAAGCACGAAAATTGAAAGAAGCAGAGATAAGAACTTGATCGATGTTTTCATGGAAAATCTCCTTTTTTAGAGAAAATGGTGCATGTTTCTTTTTTGAAGCTCAATCACGATCTTACGAATAGATTCCGTTTCACTCACGGGACAGACCAACACCGCATCACCCGTGTCCACCACCACATGGTTCTTGAGGCCTACCGTCGCGATCAAACGGCCGGCCCCCTTCACAATGTTGCCGGAACTCTCTACCAGAATATTATTGCCAATAGAAAGATTCCCGCTCCGATCGACCGATAAAAGGCCCCCGAGCGTCGCCCAACTTCCAACATCGTTCCATCCCATCGCAACCGGGATGGTTAGGATACCGCCAGAAAGCTTTTCCATCAACCCATAATCGATCGAGATATTTGGGACTTTGGCGAAGAGTTTTTTAACAGTAGCCGCTGAGATCCCCCCCGCGGCGATCTTTACGACCTTATTAAAAACGGCCGGAAGCTCGCGGCGCGTGGTTTCAAGAAGACAATCAGCGCGCCAGATAAAGATCCCGGCATTCCAAAGGAATCTCTTTGAACGAAAATACTTTTGTGCCAGCACAAGTTTTGGTTTTTCATGAAAACACTTCAGAGAAAAAACCGGCGTACCGCGCACGACGGCCCTTTTCTCCGCCATTTCGAGATAACCATACCCCGTGTGAGGCTGATCGGGCTTGATCCCGAGCGTGACCGGCATCCCCGTCTCGTCAGCTTGTTCATAAGCCACCCGCAGGACTTTTGCGAAAGCGTTTTCATTCTTGATGAAATGATCCGCAGGAAAAATACCCAGGACCGCCGAAGGATCTTTTTGGAGGATCAAGGATGCGGCCCACGCGGCGCACGGCGCGGTATTGCGTCCGATCGGTTCCCCGATCACCTGGGAGCGCGGAATGCGAAGCAACTTTGCCGTCGAAGCGGCTTTATCGAGCGCGGTAAAGACAAGAATGCGGGAAGACGGAATTACTTTTTTGACACGGTCAAAAGTTTGTTCGATCAATGTCTTGCGACCGCCCAAGCTTTCAATTTCTTTTCCTGAAAGGCAGCTTGGACGGCCCCAATCTCTGCTTCGCTTCGATTGATTGGCATTGGGACCGAAGAGATCCAGGAATTGCTTAGCGCGGTGCTTTCGGCTTTCCGGCCAGAAGCGTGTCCCGCTCCCGCCCGCCATGATAACCGCCCAAGCATTTGATTCTTTTTTCTGAAGGGTTGCTTGGGCGGCCCCAAGCTCAGCTTTGCTTCGCTTGATTGGTATTGGGACCGCCCAGTTCATCAGCTCATCTCGCGCATCACGGTTTTGAGCTCGTTTTCCACGATCGCCCGGATCTCATCAAGACGCTTTTGGGTCTGTGCCTCAAAACGCATCACAAGCACCGGTTGAGTATTGGAAGCGCGCACCAGCCCCCAGCCATCCGGAAATTGAACGCGAGCCCCGTCAATATCAACGACCTCGTATTTCTTTTTGAGGTCTGCAACGACCTTCGCGATCACCTTGAATTTGATCTCTTCGGGAAGTTCGAAACGGATCTCCGGGGTGTTCACCAACTGCGGCACATCGGCCAAAAGCGTCGAGAACGGCGCATTCGCCTTATCCGCGATCTCAAGAATCCGGCACGCCGCATAAACCGCGTCATCAAAACCGAGCCAACGATCCTTGAAGAACATGTGCCCGCTCATCTCGCCGGCCATTTCGGCGCCTGTTTCTTTCATCTTGGCTTTGATCAATGAATGACCGGTCTTCCACATCAGGGGTTTGCCGCCGCGCTTGGCGATATCATCATAGATCTGCTTGGAGCTTTTCACATCTCCGATGATGACCGCGCCAGGTTTGCGCGTCAGGATCTCGCGGGCGTACAGCAAAAGAAGCTTGTCGCCAAAAATGATCTGGCCTTTTTCATCCACCACACCGATACGATCCGCGTCGCCGTCAAAGGCAATGCCGATATCCGCTTTAAGTTCGACCACTTTTTTTTGGAGGTCTTTTAAATTTCCCGGCACGGAAGGATCCGCCTGATGATCCGGCATTTTCGGGTCAAGATTTTCAAAAAGAACGGTGACATCATGCCCAAGGCGGCGGATGAGCGCCGGCGCCGTAAGCCCGCCCATACCGTGGCCGGTATCCAAAACTACTTTCAGCTTTTTAGTGAACTTGAAATCTTTCGCGATGAAATCCTCATAAGTTTTGAGGACCTCGGCATGATCCGGCCGTTCCACCTTGCCGGAGCCCGAAACAAAATCATTTTTGTCGATGATGGTCTTCAGGTTCTGGATCTCTTTTCCATAGAAAGACCGGGTGGCATGCTGGAATTTGAAACCATTTTCATCCGGAGGATTGTGAGAACCCGTTACCGAGATCCCGGCATCGAGTTTTTTGTTCGCGACATAGAAATAAAGAAGCGGGGTAGGCGCCAATCCGATATCGATCACAGTAAGACCGCAGCTTTGAAGTCCGTTGGAAAGACCGCGGAAAAGCATTTCCCAGCTCCAGCGATGGTCATGAGCGATGGCGATGGTCTTTTTTCCTTCGCGCGCAAGAACAGAGCCAAACGCCTTGCCGATCGCGAGCGCAACCTCCTCGGTGAGTTCTTTACCGGCAATACCGCGAATATCGTATTCTCTAAAAATATGGGATGGGATCATAGTTTTGGGTACGGTGTAAGGCGTAACGCGTACGGCGCAACGCGGCTCCGTACGCCGTACTCCGTACGTCGTACGAAAATTGGTGCGAGCGAGAGGACTTGGCGCCTTCCACTTCGTTACAGGTCGGCCACCCGCTCTTACAAACATGACATCCGTCATGTTTGTGGACAAGAGCTCCCTTCAAGCCCTCTCTATTTCAAGTGCGTTCGCCGTAGAGAGCTTTCCTTGAGCTCTCACGGCGACGCAATTGTTCAAAAAGAACAATGCGAGCGAGAGGACTTGAACCTCCATGCCTTGCGGCGTCACCCCCTCAAGGTGATGCGTCTGCCAATTTCGCCACGCTCGCGTGAATTATAACTTCAAAAACTTTCTGAGGAAAAGCCTTCCTTGCCCCGACTTAAAAAATTTCTCCCGCTTTCTAGCTTCTTCATAATCAGGATATTCTTCTGAAAACACAACCTTAAACGGTGCGCGTCCTCTAGTGGATTGAACACGGCCGCTATTATGCCTTTTTACTCGGTCTTCTAGATTTTCCGTTATCCCGATATAAAAGTTGCAATCCTTGTAGCTCTGCAACACATACACATAAATTATCATAGCTTAAATTACTGATGCGCCCGCCGGAGGCGGGTAAATCTGCCAACTTGCCCGCCACACATCTCGGCGGGCTTGCCCGCCATGCTTTTTGGCGGGTTTCACCACGCTCGCGTGAAAAACAGAACTTCGTGAATCTTTACGAGGACTTCCCTGTGCGTTTCCGGACAGCTTTCAGCTTCGATTCCTTAACAACTTTGGCCTTGCGTTCTTTTTCAAGCACCGCTTCAACCTGTCCAAGCTCGGTATCAAGCTTTTTTAGCTCTTCAAACACCTTTTGGATCTCCGCGGCCGCAAGATCAAGCTTCTCCCCCTGCCTCACCGTCGTATGATAGACCTGACTGCCTAATTGAGAGAACGCCTTGGCCATCTGATGCTCCAGGGTCGCTTTCTGGATCAGAAGGCGTGTGACATGGGCCGCCTCCCCTGTTTTTTCCGCCACAACCTTGGCGTACTTTTTGACAACTTCGAAGGTCTCGTTAATGATCTTTTCCGACTTTGCGTAGAACTCTTTTTTATCCATGGTCCACCTCATTGGATTGCACTGGGCGGGTTCTCAAAACAGGCCTTTGTCGATCTGACGGCACTATGTTCTATCATATTTTTTGAAGATATCAAGCGTAGAATACAGCAAAAATCGTAGGTCGTAGGTGGTAGGTAGTAAGTAGAAAGCCTCCCGTCCCAAGATACAAAAAAAATCTCACGACCTACTACATACTACCTACTACATACTTTTTTTCAAAGCATGCGGCGAATCGCCCCATTCGCCATAGCCGATCTCGGCACCCGCCGCTTCGATACGGCGCTCAAGACAGCTCTTGCACTGAAGAGCATTTTCGTCGAGGCAGGGCTTATTATCGTAGAGCCGATAAAACTTCCGATAATCCGTGGGCGTAATGTTCGGCATGATGATATTGGCACCCGCCTGAACCCCTTTTTCCCTTCCCTCAGGGTCAAGGGCCTGAAGAGCGGTCGCTGCCGCAATATTCACATTTTTAAGAATCAATCGTGTAAGAGCGATCATCACGAGCCCAAGTCGTAAGTTTTCCTCAGGATCATGATCCGCGGGAACAAGCGGCGTGTCGCCATGCGGAACATAAGGACCCATGCCCACCATATCGATATCTTCCTTTTTAAAGAACAGAATATCCTCGACAAGATTTTTATGGGTCTGGAATGGTAGCCCGATCATGACGCCTGTCCCGACCTGATAACCGATCTTCCGAAGCGTTCGGAGGCAATCTCGACGCGTTGAAAAGGAATGGTCTGCGGGATGCAGCTTTTTATAAAGCGCGGGAGAGCTCGTCTCGATCCTTAAAAGATAGCGATGAGCGCCCGCTTTGAACCATCGCTCATAAGTCTCTTGGGTCTGTTCGCCGAGCGACAACGTGATTCCAAGTTTCCCAGAGGTTGCGGCTTTGATCTTATGAAGAATATCTTCGACAAAACAAATATGAGTTTCGTCCTGGCGCTCGCCGGATTGCAGGACGATCGACCCGTAGTCCATTTCCTGGGCCGCCCTCGCGCATTGCAGGATCTCGTCTTCTTCCATGGAAAAGCGGATCACGTTGGTATTGCTCTTCCGTATGCCGCAATAATAACAATCCTTCGCGCAGTAATTGCTGAATTCGATGAGACCACGGAAATAGACCTTGGTCCCAACATGCCGGACAGCACAGGCACGCGCTTCCCGGAAAAGCTCTTCGAGTTTCACGGGATCTTTTTCTCCCAACCACTTCAGCATATCGAAGGTATTCATTGCTTTCGAAGATCCTCTTTTCTGGGACTCGGGGCTCGCACCTCGGGACTCGTTCTGGCTCTGCGTTTTCACGAGTCCCCAGTCCCGAGGAACTAGTCCCGCTTTTTAAAGGAACAAATCCCGCTCGCCTTTCCGGACACGCTCAAGAAATTGATAAAAAACGGGGAATCCTTGCGGGTTTCTTGCCTTGATCTCTTGAAGCTCTTTTTCAAGCACCCGAAGACCGGCTTCGCGCGTTTCGGGAGTGGCAAAATCATCCAACCATTCCTGAAATGTCAACACGGCGTTCAATTTGCAAAATTTCCCCTCCTGGCCGCTCCGTAAAAGGTCCATAATGCATTTCCCGGTCCGGCCGCAACGATACCCGGCCGTGCAAAACGAGGTGATGTGTCCCATCTCTGCGAAATCCCGGACCAACTCATCCAGACTTCGCGTGTCGCCCAGCATGAACTGCTGGCGCTCGGATTCCTGCGCCTTCCCCGATTCGCTATAACTCCCGATCCCGATCTTGGTGGAAGCGTCGGTCTGCGTGATCCCGAGAGCGATCGCATCGCGCCGCACCTGAGCCGTTTCCCGCGCCGTAATGATCATCCCCGTGTAAGGAATGGCAAGACGGATCAGCAGGATGATCTTCTTGAAATCCTCGTCGGATACCTTATAGGGAGAACGTTCGGCATATTCGGAGTTTAAGGCCGGTTCCATGCGAGGAAAAGACACCGTGTGGGGTCCAATCCCCATTTTGGCTTCAAGGTGCATCGCATGATAGAGAAGCGCCATCACCTCAAAACGCCAGTCATAAAGCCCGAACAAGACCCCGACCCCTACATCATCAACCCCCGCTTCCATTGCGCGGTGCATGGCATAAAGCCGCCACCGATAGTCGGATTTGAGCGTCCCCTTCGGATGAAGCTTTGCGTAAGTCTCGTGGTGATAGGTTTCCTGGAAAACCTGATAGGTTCCAAGCCCGCCGTCCCGGAGACGCGTGAGTTCTTCGATCGACATCGGCGCGGCGTTCACATTGATCCGGCGGATATTGCCGTAGCCATGTTTCGTAGGCGTTTTCACCGCATAAATCGTTTTCATACTCTCAAGGATATAATCGATCCCGGTCAGGGGATGCTCTCCGTAGACCGCAATAATACGCTTGTGGCCGATCTTTCCGGTCAGAATCTCTGTTTCCTTACGGATTTCATCCGTCGAAAGAACCCGGCGCTTAGCGGTCAAGTTCTCGTGCTTGAATCCGCAATAGGCGCAATTATTGACGCAATAATTTCCCATATAAAGCGGCGCAAAAGTCACGATACGGTTGTCGTAGACTTTTTTCTTGATCTGGAAAGCTGTCGCTTGCATTTCCCGGAGCATGTCGGGATCCTGAACGCGGATGAGCGTCGCGAGCTCATCCGGCGTAAGCGTTTGAACGGCCAGTGAGCGCGCGAGGATAGCACGCACGGTTTTGGCGTCAGGCTCCGCCGCCGTCTCGATCTTTTTCCAAATGGAGGCGTCATCAATAAAATCACGCCCCTGATCGAGATAACGGTCGATCTGGTCCTGCTTGATGCGCTCGGCGATCCAGGCGGTTTCAGTTGTCACGATAGGGCTTCCTTGGTTTTCATTTTACTATCTTGAAAAGCGGCAAGCGCGTCAGGGAAAGGTTCGATCACTCTCTCGAGAACCTTTTGGAGATAGGAAATGCAGAGCCCGTAATTGGTGATGGGAACACCTTCCCGCTTCGCGCGCTGGATCCTCGCAAGCGTCTCCCGCCGCGTTAACATGCAGGACCCGCACTGGATGATTAGTTTATAATCCTTGAGATCGTCCGGAAAATCGCGCCCCGCGCAGACGGCGATCTCGATCTCATGCCCGAGATACTTCTGGATCCACTTCGGGATCTTGATACGGCCGATATCTCCGTCAATGGCATGATGGCTGCAGGATTCGGAGATCAGGATCTTGTCGCCTTTTTTAAGGCGATCGATCGCAAGCGCCCCTTTTGTCATTTCCACAATATCGCCTTTGAGACGCGACAAAAGGATCGAAAAGGTCGTGCATTTCACACCCGCAGGCGTTTCGGCGACCATCCGGTCCACGACTTGAGAATCACAAACGACCAGGTCCGGAGACGATTTTAATTTCGATAAAGCCGCTTTATATTCGCTTTCTTTTACGACAAGCGTCATTGAATCGTGATCCAGGGCATCACGGATCGCCTGCACCTGGGGCAGGATAATTCTTCCTTTTGGAGCTTCAAAATCGATCGGGATGATCAAGATCGCGAGGCCGCCTTTCGGCATGATATCCCCCAGCATCGCAGGCGCGGTCAAAAAATCCTCGGGGCAAACCTCCAGCAGGAATTGTTTCAGGAGATTGACGGAACCATCGCGATTGGCGCGATCCGTGCTTGCGCAAACCAGAATCCGGGAAGTCTTTTGTTTCAATTCTTCAAGAAAAGAGTCGGAAGGGGCTTTCAGATCGCTCTTATTCACCACAAGAACAAGCGGACTTTTCCGAAGTGTCGTTTCGCGAACCACTTCCTCCTCAAATTCGGTCCACTCATCCGCTTCAAGGATCAGGACCGAGACATCGGACCGATCGAAAATCTTCCGGGTCCGTTCGATCCGTTTGGGGCCCAGCACGGACCCGTCATCCATCCCCCCTGTATCAAGAAAGACCACCGGCCCCACAGGCAAAAGCTCCATGACCTTTTCGACCACATCGGTCGTCGTCCCCGGCACAGGCGAAGTGATCGACACGTCCTGGCCCGCTACCATATTGAGAAAACTCGACTTCCCGACGTTGGTCCGGCCAAAGATCCCGATCTGAAGCCTCAAACTCTTAGGTGTGTTTTGCATAAATTCCTTTTGAGAAAGTTCGGAGTCGTGAGTCTGGAGTTCGGAGTAAAAACTCTTTTTCAAAACTCCGAACTCATAGCTCCAAACTCATGACTGTTTAGTCAACGCGGATTTCACGGAAACGCCGTCAAGCGCACCCAGTTTCCCGGTAAGCGATCCCAACTGGTCGGTCGTCGCATCGACGATCAGCGTGATCACGGAACACTTTCGCTCCCGGTAAGGAAGCCCAACACGCGCGACAATAATGTCCCCGTATTCAGAAAGAAGATCGTTCACCTGATGCGCAGCTTTTTTCCGGTCTTCCACAATGATCCCGATAAATCCAAGCCTTTTATCCATAACAACCTCCTCAAGATTGGTTATAAAAAAAAGAAATCCCAGCTCCTTTGGAAGAAGCTGGGATAGAAAAACTTTCTCAAATTTTCTCTCCCTTAGCTTCAGGTCACTTACGCGACCCTCTCTTCAGGAACTCTTCGAATCTAAAATTTCAAATACTTGTTACCGGCGATAGATCGGTAACGGCTGATACTTCGTATGAAGCAAATGGTGGGCCTTCTCGCCCAAAGGCTTCCCGAGAAATTCCTTATAAAGCTGCTGCACATGCGGATTCTCATGGGAACAGCGAACCGTCTGGGCTTCATCATCAGAGTACAGACCTTTTGAACGCGCGATACGAAGTTCGTCGGTGACGCCATACGGCTGTCCGCCACCGCCCACACAACCCCCGGGACAAGCCATGACCTCGATAAAATGATAAGGAAGCGGCTTGCCTTCTTTTTGCGCTTTTCGGACCTGATTCAACACATACTCCACATTCGCCAAACCGTGCGCGACAGCGATTTTGACTTCTGTCCCTTCAATATTGATCGAAGTCTCCTTCACGCCTTTTAAGCCCCGGACGCTCTGAAATTCGACTTTCGGAAGATTCTTTCCCGTCACAAAAAAATAAGCCGTTCGAAGCGCCGCTTCCATGACGCCGCCGGTTGCCCCAAAGATCGTCCCGGCGCCGCTATAGTCGCCGAGAATAGGGTCGCATTCCTCGTCCGGAAGATTCGAAAAATCAATACCGGCCTGTTTGATCATGCGGGCAAGCTCGCGGGTCGTGAGCACCACGTCGACATCCTGGAATCCGGAAGCTGACATATCATGGCTGCGTGAGATCTCGAATTTCTTGGCCGTACACGGCATTACCGAGATCACCTTGAGCTTCGCGGGATCGATCTTGTTCTTTTCCGCGTAATAAGTTTTTACGAGCACGCCCATCATCTCATGCGGGGACTTCGCGGAAGAAAAGTGAGGGATCATGTCATGATGGAATTTTTCCATGAAATCCACCCATGAGGGACAACAAGTCGTAATAAGCGGCAACGGTCCTTTTTTATCGACGAAGCGATGGATGAATTCGCTCGCTTCTTCCATAATGGTCACATCCGCAGCAAAGTTGGTATCGAAGATCGCCTTGAACCCCATGCGCCGAAGGGCCGTGTAGATCTTTTTGGTAACATTTGCCCCGAGCGGAAATCCGAAAGCTTCTCCTAGCGCCACACGCACCGCGGGAGCGATCTGAACCACGCAATATTGTTCCGGATCGCGAAGCGCTTTCCACGCCAGAACAGAATCGTCTTTTTCAAAGATCGCGCCGGTCGGGCAATGAGCCGCACACTGACCGCAACGCACGCAGGGCGAATCCGCGAGGCTGATATCCCCCGCCGGGGCCATTCTGGTATTGAATCCGCGCTGAAGAAAGGTAAGTGCCCACACGTCCTGCACATTCTGGCAGACATCCACGCAACGGGCGCAATTGATGCACTTCCGGGGTTCCAGCACGATATTGCCGGTGGAATCATCTTTGGGAATATCCCGGACGATCTTTTCGTAGAATTCTTCCCGGATCCCGAAATCCGCCACAAGGGACTGGAATTCGCAATTGTTATTCCGGCCGCAGGTGAGACATTCATTAGGATGATTGGAAAGAAAAAGCTCAACGACCGTCCGGCGGATCGACACGATCTCAGGATCATGCGTGATGATATCCATGCCTTCTTCCAGCGGCGTGCAGCAAGCCCGGAGCATTTTTCGGTTCCCTTTAGCCCTCACAAGACAAATCCCGCAAGCCGCCGAGGCATGAAGATAAGCATCGGGATGTTTGCAAAGCGTGGGGATCTTGATCTGAGCCTTCCGCGCCGCATCCAGAATGGTGGTATTTTCCGGCACTTCCACTTTTATTCCATTGATAAGAGCTTTCACCATAAACTTTTTTCTTCTCCTGTATAAAAACTTGTCTTACATTAGCTCCGACTGATCGCGCGGGGTTTGCAAACCTCAAAACATTGTCCGCAGCGAATACATTTTGTCTGGTCGATCAAATAACCACTCTCACGGTTCCCGGAAATAGCACCGACCGGACACGCCTTGAAGCACATGCCGCATTTCACGCACTTTTCGCTCATGATCAGAAACTTCACCAATTTGGCGCATTTACAGGCCGGACATTTTTTTTGATTCACGTGCGCGTCATATTCGGCACGATAATAATGCAAAGTCGAAAGCACCGGGTTGGGCGCTGTTTGTCCCAGACCGCAAAGCGACGCTTTTTGCATAGCAACCGAGATCTGCTCGAGCTGTTCAAGATCTTTTTGAGTCCCTTCCCCATCCGTGACTTTCCTGAGAAGTCTCAACATCTGCGTTCCACCAATACGGCAGGGAGCGCACTTTCCGCAAGATTCATCCACGCAGAATCCGAGATAGAACTTTGCGATATCCGCCATGCAATCGTCCTCATCCATGACGATCATGCCGCCGGACCCCATAATGGATCCCATTTTCTGCAAGCTTTCGTAATCGACCTTGGTCTGAAAAAATTCTTTCGGGATCACGCCACCGGAGGGACCGCCAGTCTGGATCGCTTTGACATTTTTCCCGCTCATGGCCCCGCCACAGATCCCATACACGATATCTTCGATCGCTGTCCCCATGGGAACTTCGACAAGTCCTGAATTTTTCACCTTGCCGGTCACGGCGAACACTTTGGTTCCCTTGGAAGTCTCGGTCCCGATCCCTGCGAACCAGGCCCCGCCTTTCATCATGATGACCGGGATATTCGCTAAGGTCTCAACGTTATTAATACAAGTGGGTTTTCCCCAGAGTCCTTTGATGGACGGAAAAGGAGGCCGCGGACTTGGATAACCGCGCTTGCCTTCGATCGAGGCAATAAGAGCGGTCTCTTCACCGCAAACGAAAGCACCGGCACCCAGGCGGATCTCCAGATCCAAGTTAAAAGACGATCCAAGAATCCCTTCACCCAGAATCCCGCGTTCACGGCATTGCTGAATGGCTTTTTCGATCCTCTCGATCGCAAGCGGATATTCCGCACGGATATAAAAGTAACCTTTGGAGGCGCCGATCGCATAAGCCCCGATGATCATCCCTTCGATCACGGAATGCGGATCGCTCTCCAGCACGCTGCGGTCCATATACGCGCCCGGATCACCTTCATCACCGTTACAAATAATATATTTCTGATCGCCCTGCGCCTTGCGCGTGATATCCCATTTGAGCCCCGTCGGGAATCCCGCACCGCCGCGGCCTCGAAGGCCGGCCGTTTTTATTTCCTGAGCTACTTTTTCCGGCGTGTACTCCGTAAGAACCTTCGCCAGCGCCTGATAACCATCCCGCGCAATGTAATCTTCGATACTTTCGGGATCGATCACACCGCAATTACGGAGCACGATACGAAGTTGCTTGGAAGGTTGCGTGCTTGACTTGCCCTCAACAGGCTTACCCCCGACCACGCTCTCCAGAACGATCGCCGGGATCTCATTTTCCTGAACATTTGTGTAGAGAAAATTTTCAGGCAGCACGCGGACGGCCATACCTTGACCGTAGATACCGATATCCGCAACACGCACAAGCTGGACCTCGTTCTCGAGGCCTTTTTCTCTCAGGATCCCGAGGAACACGCCATAAAAATCCCGGGTCTTGTCCTTCCCCGTGATCGCTGTGTCTTTAATGAAAACTACTTTTCCCATATCTTCTCCGGTTCCTTAATTAAGCTTCAGATCGTAGATCCGGTCGTTCACGAGCATCTTGCCGCACACGTGTTTTTCCATGATCTTGGTCGCAACTTCTTTATCCACCTTGCCATAAAACACCGTCGGCATGTTCTTGACATGAACCTCCACAAGCGGTTCCGCCGAACACATCCCCACGCATCCGCATTTTTTGATCTCTACATCCGCGTTATGCTTACGGCTTTCCTCGACAAGCGTGTCGTAAACTTCCTTGGCCCCGGCCGCGACCCCGCAGGTGCTGTAACCCACCTTGATCCAGTTGCGGTCGGCCTTGCCGTGTTCCTGCTTGATAGATTCCAGGTCTTTCTTCGTTATTTTATTCATAGATACAATTTCTCCCTATCACGCAGCGACTTCGGCTTCGGTTTCTTCGGAATAATGAGCGATAATATCGCCAATATCTTTTTTCTTCACACCGCCATAGACTTTCTCCCCGATCTTCAGGACCGGCGCCAGTCCGCAGCACCCCAGGCAACGCACCATTTCCAGATGGAACTGGCCATCCTTGGTCGTTTCTCCGGGTTTCACGCAAAGAAGATGCTCCAACTCCCCAAGAATTTCAGCGCCCCCCTTCAAATAACAGGCCGTTCCCATACAAACGGAGATCGTATGTTTTCCAGGAGGGGTCAGGCGGAAAAAATGATAGAACGTGATCACTTCATAAATACGGGCAAGGGGCACATCGAGGATCTCGGAAAGCACGAGAGAAACCTCGCGCGGCACGTAACCATAACGGTTCTGGATTTGATGGAGGACCATGATCAGATTCCCCTCTTTACCCTTCCAGGAATCCGCGATCTCTTTGACTTCTCGCTCCAAATTTTGCTTATCCATTCAAAACTCCCTTTTCAACCGTGTTTTTCTATTTTTTCATTTGCTCGATGGCTTTGTCCACCAAAGTCACATAAGTCATAGCGCTCGAACCGCCGACCAGCACGGCTACCATGCAAGCCTCAAGCATTTCTTCTTTTGTCCAGCCCGCATCCAGACAATGCCGGACCGCCCGGGGAATGCAAACCGGACATTTCTGGGTGGTACTGGCCACCAAAAGCAACAGCCACTTCGTCTTTTCCGGAACCTTCCCGGAAGCCAGGATCGCCTCTTTTTCCTTCATGAAGGCTTCGTATTGCTTCGGCACGGTCTTACGAATATCCACCATAGCTTCATTGAACTGGGTCAGGATCTTTTGCGCGTCATACTCCATGGTTCACCCCGTTTTATCAAAATTTGTCATTCCCGCATGTTCTTAGCGGGAATCCAGCGGTGATGAATATCCTGGATCCCCGATAGAAGCGCTCGGGGATGACAGACTCGAAAACGTCCGTCACTTGGCCGAATCGCAAAAAAGCGACAAAAACTCGATCGTAAAATCCATATTGCGAACTTGCACTTTCGAAGGCACGCTGATCGAACAAGGGGCGAAATTCACGATCCGGTGCAGACCTGATAATACCATATAATCCGCGACTTCCTGAGCCTGTTCTTTTGGCGCTGCAATGATTCCGATATCCGCGCGGCACCGTTTAATGATCTCCGGCGCCCGCTCGACCGGATAGATCCGAACCCCTTCGATCTTCCGTCCAATCTTGCGAGGCGACACATCAAAAGCCGCCACCAGTTTCACTTTTTCTCGACGAAATCCCGGGTACCGTAAAAAAGCTTCGCCCAGGTTCCCCGCCCCGAAAAGAACGAGATGCACCTCATGATTCTGAAGCAAATAATTCTCAAGCGTTTTTTTGAGCTCTGCGGTCTTGTAACCGATGCGGGGCTTCCCGACTGTCTTAAAATTCGAAATATCCTTGCGAATCTTAACGTCTGACAATCCCGTGATCTCCGAGAGCTGCTTCGAAGAAACCAAGTAGCGCTTCTCCTTGATCAGACTTTCAAGGGTCCGTATGTAAAGCAGAACTCTTGTAATGATCTTTCGGGGGAGTTTTTTCATAGCGCATTCGTGAAAAACCGAACGATTGGAATATTATCAAAAAAACAAAACCGACGCAACAGAAAAATAAAAAATGCCGTTAGGTCTTGGAGCGTTCGTGGTAGTGCGTATGGAGCAGGCGATGAGACTTCTCGCCGAGAGGTTTCTTCAGGAATTCGTCGTAAAGCTTTTTCACTTCGGGATTGGTGTGGGACTTCCGGAGCTTCTTTCCGGCATCTTCTTTGTAAATAGCGTTGATGCGTGCAAGACGGACGGCATCATCGGTGTAGCGAGGCTGGCCTCCCCCGCCAATGCAGCCGCCGGGGCAGGTCATGACCTCTACAAAATGATAATGAGCCTTACCTTCCTTGATCTGATCCAAAAGATGTGCCGCATTGGCCAAGCCATGAGCTACCGCCACCTTGACTTCTACATTCTCTAAAAAGGACCATTCCGGAACGGCTCCAGTGATCACAAGCGACGCCTCCTTGATCCCCTGAAGTCCTTCCACAGGCGCTAGGCGCAGATCGGCCGATGGAAATTCACGACCCGTTACGAGCTCGTAAACTGTTCTCAGAGCCGCTTCCATCACACCGCCCGTGTTGGCAAAAATATCTGCGGCCCCCGTCGAGATCCCGAGCGGAGAATCCATCGTGCCATCCTCAAGATTTTTGAAGTCGATGCCGGCTGACTCGATCATAAATCCCAATTCCCGCGTGGTCAGGACGTAATCCACATCCTGAACGCCGCTTGAGTTCATTTCAGGCCGTGAAGCTTCAAATTTTTTGGCGGTGCATGGCATGATCGAAACCACAACCATGTCCTCAGGTTTAACGCCTTTTTGCGTCGCATAATAAGTCTTTGCGAGCGCGCCGAACATCTGCTGCGGCGATTTGCAGCTGGAGAGGTTCGGAAGAAATTCCGGATAGTAATATTCTGCGAATTTGATCCAGCCGGGAGAGCAGCTCGTGAACATCGGAAGCGACACAGGCTCTTTTTCCACCAAAGCTTTTTTGAGCCGCATGAGGAGCTCCGTTCCCTCTTCGATGATAGTCAGGTCAGCCGTAAAATTAGTGTCGAATACCGCGTGAAAACCGATGCGCCGGAGGGCTGTCACCATTTTTCCGGTCACGAGAGTTCCCGGAGGATAACCGAAACATTCGCCCAGAGCCGCGCGAATCGCGGGCGCGGTCTGCACCACCACGTGCTTGGTTTTGTCTTCCAAAGCTTCCCAGACCTTATCAATATCGTTTTTCTCCTGGATCGCACCGACCGGACAAATGGCCGCGCACTGGCCGCACTGAACGCACGCGACGCTGTCCAGGTCCATGGCAAAAGCCGGACCGATCATGGTTTTGTAGCCCCGGTTTTGCGGGAAAAGCGCGCCCACGCCTTGCACTTCACGGCAGACCGTCACGCAACGGCGGCATTTGATACATTTTCCGGAATCCCGCACGAGAGCGGGGGTGCTGGTATCGATCTGGACCGGCGGCTTTTCGCCTTTGTAGTGGATATCTTCGATCCCCAAATGGGACGCGATCTCTTTTAATTCACAATCTTCACTGCGCGAACAATATTGGCAGCTTCCTTCATGCTCACTCAGGATCAGCTCTACCACCGTCCGCCGCGCTTCGCGCACTCTTTTATTATTGGTATGAACCCGCATTCCGTCCAGCGCGGGTGTCGAACAGGAAGCCACAAGCGTCTTCGCGCCCTCCACTTCCACGAGACAGACACGACAGGCCCCGATCGGCAACTTGCCTTCAAGATAGCAAAGGGTCGGGATCTCAACTCCGAGGACTTTGGCGGCTTCATAGATCGTCGCGCCCGGTTTGACCTCCACCTCGTGGTTATTCACAAAAAGCTTCGTCATTATTTGTTCCCCCTCCGGGTCACGGTTTTTCCGTAATCGCAGCGAAGGCAGCGTTTGGCTTGGCGCTGGGCCACGTTCTCATTCCAAGAAAGCTCCACTTCATCAAAATTGTGTTTCCGCTTCTCGACCGGGATCGAACGCACGGACTCGCGCGGATAAGGCACAGGATCCACATCAGGATCAAAATCCGTATCCACGACCTTTTCCTCACGCCAGAAAGCATGATCCTCGCCCGTCAAAAATTGATCAATGCCGACGGCGGCTCTCTCGCCGGCGCCGATCGCTGCCACCACCGACCAGGGGCCCGAGGCCGCATCCCCGCCCGCGAAAATCCCCGGGACCGAGGTCTGCCCCGTCACGGAATCCGCATAGATGAATTTATTCTGCGTCATCTTGATCTCTGCATCCTTAAGATCAAAAAGCTTTCCGGCTTGGAGCGTCTGACCGATCGCACCGATCACCTGATCCGCTTCCAAGGTGAATTGATCCGCTCCGTCCGCGGTCGGAGACCGGCGTCCGCTACGATCATAGTCCCCAAGCTTCATCGTCATGCATCTCACCCCGCTGACCTTGCCGTCCGGGCCTTTCAATATCTCCACAGGATGCGTGAGCGGCATCAGTTTGATCCCTTCATAGATCGATTCGCGAACCTCTTCGGCATAAGCCGGCATTTCTTCCTGGCTCCGGCGGTAAAGAACGGTCACGGCCTCTGCGCCCAAACGGAGGGCCGTCCGGGCGGCATCGATGGCCGCATTCCCGCCGCCCACGACCACCACTTTTTTCCCGACGGGGACAGACCCTCGAATGTTATATTCTCTCAAGAACGGAAGGGCCATAACGACCCCGTCCGCATCCTCGCCCATGATCCCGAGCCCGAAAGATTCCGGAGCTCCGATCCCGAGGAAGATCGCGTCATATTTTTTGTCGCGCAGTTCCTGCAGCGTAAAATCCTTCCCGAGGCGCTTATTCGTCTCGATCGTCACGCCCAATTGCTCGATCATCCGGATCTCTCGCGCAAGAGTTTCGCGCGGCAACCGGTACGCCGGGATCGTCTGGACCAACATCCCGCCCGGTCTGGGCTCCGATTCGAGCACGGTGGGCCGGTAGCCGAGCCTTGCCAGAAAATAAGCACAAGAAAGACCCGCGGGACCCGCTCCCACGATCGCGATCTTGCGCGCCGCATTCTGCTCGTTGTGCCGGACCTCGGGCACCTGGATCACTACTTCCTGATCGACCATGAAACGCTTGATACCTCGGATTGAAACCGAATCATCGAGCGTCGCCCGGCGACATTTGTCTTCACAGGTATGAAAGCAAACGCGGGCACAAACTGCGGCAAAGGGATTCCGCTCCCGATGGAGCTTGAGCGCCTCCGCGTAGCGCTTCTCCCCCACAAGCGACACAAAACCCGGGACATCCACCCCTGCGGGGCACGCGGTCTGGCAGGAGGCCCGGACCAACGACGGACAAACACCCGCTTCGCAATGTCGCTCCCGGATATGTTGATCATATTCTTTTCGAAAATGACGGATCGTGGAAAGGACAGGATTGGGAGCCGTTTGTCCCAGACCGCAAAGAGAGGTTTCCTTGATTTGCAGACCGAGGCGGACCAATTTTTCAACATCGCCTTCCTCGCCCTGGCCCGCGCAGATGCGCTCCAGGATCTCGAGCATGCGTTTGGTCCCCACGCGGCACGGAACGCATTTGCCGCACGATTCGTCCTGCACAAAATCCAGAAAAAATCTTGCGACGTCCACCATGCAGGAATCTTCATCCATAACAATGAGACCGCCGGAGCCCATGATCGCGCCGAGCTCCTCCAGCGTCTTGTAATCGAGGGCAACGTTCAGAAATTCCTTGGGGATACAGCCGCCCGAAGGACCGCCGATCTGAGCCGCCTTGTATTTCTTGCCGCCTTTGATCCCGCCGCCGATATCGTAAATGAGTTCACCAAGCGGCGTCCCGATCGGAACTTCCACAAGCCCTGTGTTTCGAATAGCACCCGCCAGCGCAAAAACCTTGGTCCCTTTACTCGGCACTGTCCCAAAAGTTGCGTACCATTCCGCACCTTTGGTGAGGATCACGGGAATATTCGCATAAGTTTCAACATTATTCAAAAGACTGGGTTTACCCCAAAGCCCGCTTTTCGACGGAAAAGGCGGGCGCGGGCGCGGCTCTCCCCGTTTTCCTTCGATAGAATTCATAAGAGCGGTTTCTTCCCCGCACACAAAAGCGCCGGAACCCATCCGGATCTCAAGATCAAAGTTGAATCCGGTCCCTAAAATATTCTCACCCAGAAGTCCGGCTTCCTTTGCATGTTCGATGGCCTTGGTCAGTCGCGAAACCGCAAGGGGATATTCCGCACGCACGTACACGAAACCGCGCGACGAACCGACCGCGAAGGCCGCGACCGCCATGCCCTCGATCACACTATGAGGATCGCCTTCCAGAACGCTCCGGTCCATGAATGCACCGGGGTCTCCCTCATCGGCATTGCAGATCACATATTTCACATCCCCCGGAGCTTGGCGCGTGAATTCCCATTTCATGCCGGTCGGAAATCCTGCACCGCCGCGACCCCGAAGCCCGGACTTCTTCACCTGATCGATGACTTCCTCGGGTTTCATCGAGGTGAGGATCTTCGCAAGCGCCTGATAGCCGTCCCGGGCGATATAATCCCCGATCTTGAGCGGATCAATAGCCCCGCAATTGCGCAGGACGATCTTGGTCTGCTTCTGAAAAAAGTCCATCTGGTCTTGCTTCGGAACAGGCTTACTCGTCTTGGCATCCCGCGGCATCAACCGCTCGACGGGCTTCCCTTTCCGGAGATGTTCATTCACGAGATCCGCGGCATCTTCTACTTTCAGATTTTCATAGAAGGTATGATCGGGATCCACGACAACCACAGGGCCTTGCGCGCAGGGCCCGAGGCATCCGGTCTCCACAACTTCCACATCGAGCTTCTCTTCCCGGATCTTTTCCTCGAGGGCTTTTTTGAGCCGGAGAGAACCCGACGCGATGCAACCGGCGCCGGCACAGAGCAGGATCCGTTTTTTTGCGGCGTTTTTCTTTTTTTCATCCAAAATGGATTTTTTGAGCCTTTCGAGTTCCTTGGCGGACCCGATCTTGCGAGGAGACCCGGTCATGACTTGGCCTCCTTCACGTCTTCACCTTCATGCTGGTACTGGCTGATGATGTCGCGGATCTTGGCGGATTTCACGCGCTGGTGAACATCGTCATTGATCATGGCGACAGGCGCCAATCCGCACGCGCCAAAACAACGCCCTACTTCCAGAGAGAACATCCGGTCCGGCGTGGTCTCCCCCACATTGATCTTCAGGTTTTTTTTGAAAGCCTCGAGAACTTCCTTGCCACCGCGTACATAGCAGGCCGTTCCGAGACAAACACGTACCACGTGTTTGCCACGGGGGACGGTTGAAAAAAAAGAATAAAAAGTGACCACGCCCGTCACTTCACTGTAGGGAATTCCGAGACGGAGACTGATATGTTTGAGGACGCTCTTGGGAAGATAGCCGAAAAGATTCTGGGCCGTTTGAAGGATCGGGATCAGTGCGCCGTCGGTCTTGGCAAAGCCATCAATAACGACATCCAGACTACGGAGCATCTCTTCTTCGGTGGGCTGGCAGGCACAAGCGGTATTTTGCGCGACTTCCGAGTTCTTCGTTTTCTGCGGTGAAGCTTCCATCGGGCCTCTCAGAATTGTGAAATTTAGAACAATTGAGAAGATATCCTATCCGTTTTTTCTCAAATGTCAAACGCCTCGCGAGGGTCTTACGAAGAGAGCTGGCAGATCCTACTGAGTCTTTTTTTGCAAAGCTTCGTGGATCGCGCGAGCGGCTGTCTTTCCCGCGCCCATGGCCAGGATCACGGTCGCGGCGCCCGTTACGATATCGCCGCCGGCATAAACGCCTTCTTTGGAAGTTTTCATCGTCGCTTCATCCACAATGATCCCGCCCCATTTCTGGACCTCGAGACCCGGCGTTGTTTGACGGATCAAGGGATTGGGCGTTCCACCGATCGCCACGACAACGGTCTCCACCGGAAAATTAAAATTGCTTCCTTTTTTGACCACAGGCCTGCGACGACCCGATTCATCGGGCTCACCCAGCTCCATCTCGACACATTCCATTCCCGTCACCCAACCATCTTTCCCCAGGATCTTCACGGGATTGCGAAGAAGCCGGAAAATGATCCCCTCTTCTTTCGCGTGATGGACCTCTTCGGCACGGGCCGGAAGCTCGGCTTCGCTACGACGATAAACGATATAAACCTCCTCAGCCCCCAACCGTTTCGCGGTCCGGGCGGCATCCATCGCCACATTCCCGCCACCGATCACCGCCACGCGTTTTCCGATCTTGATCGGCGTAGGGACATTCGGGAAATCATAAGCTTTCATGAGATTAGCGCGGGTCAAAAACTCATTGGCGGAGTAAACACCGTTCAGATTTTCGCCTTCGATCTTCATGAACGAAGGAAGACCGGCGCCGCATCCGATAAAAACAGCCTTGAAACCTTCCTGGAAAAGCTCGTCCACCTTGATCGATTTTCCGATGATCACATTTTTCTCGATCTTGACGCCCAGATTCAGCGCCTTCGCGATCTCCTTGGCCACCAGCCGTTTCGGTAACCGGAATTCCGGAATACCGTACATCAAAACACCGCCCAAGGCATGAAGCGCTTCAAAGATCGTCACCTCGTAACCCATGCGTGCCAACTCGCCGGCACAAGTCAGCCCGGCGGGGCCGCCTCCGGCGATGGCGACCTTGATACCGTTCTTTTTGATCTCGGGAATTTCCGGAAGCATATGCTCCATCGCATGATCCGCCACAAAACGTTCCAGGCGGCCGATCGCCACCGGTTCTCCTTTTTTACCGCGCACGCAAAGGATCTCGCACTGGGTTTCCTGCGGGCAGACGCGACCGCAAACGGCGGGAAGGCAATTCTCGCTGGCGAGAATCCGGAAAGCTTCATCAAAGTCCCCTTCTGAAACTTTTTTGATAAATTCGGGGATCCTCACGTTGACAGGACAACCCGCCACACAAGGACGCGTCTTGCACTGAAGACAGCGGAGCGCCTCTTCCTTGGCTTGCTCCGGCGTGTATCCGAGCGCGACTTCCTTAAAATTTTTGATCCGCTCTTCGGGCTTTTGTTCGGGGATGGGGACCTTCTTGAGGCTCATATTCGGGGCCATATCAACCAACCTTCAAACCAATTTTACAGGAGTGGGCTTCCTCGGTTTTATACATACTTTGCCGGCGCATCAGTTCGTCATAATCTACCTGGTGGCCGTCAAAATCCGGACCGTCGACACACGCGAATTTCGTCTGTCCTCCGACCGTCACGCGACATCCGCCGCACATGCCGGTCCCGTCCACCATGATGGGATTGAGGGAGACATTGGTCTTCAGGCCCCACGGCTTGGTCAAAAGGCTCACGAATTTCATCATGATCACCGGCCCGATCGCGATGACCTCATCGTATTTTTCACCCGCCTCCACCAAGGCCTTGAGCTTTTCCGTCACAAGCCCCTTGGACCCATAACTCCCGTCATCGGTGGTGACATAAACGTTTTTGCAAAACTTGGAGAATTTCTCTTCGAGGATAATGAAGTCTTTACTGCGCGCGCCGAGGATCACATCGACCGTAGTCCCCATTTCACTCAACTTCTTGAGCTGCGGGTAAAGAGGCGCCGCGCCGACCCCGCCCCCGATCCCGATCACATGTTTCGCGGGATGCAATTCCGTAGGTTGGCCGAGGGGACCCACAAAATCCACGATCCCTTCGCCTGCTTTTTTCTCGCTCAGCTTCCGGGTGGTATAGCCGGCCACTTGATAGATAATTGAGACGGAACCCTTCTTCCGGTCGTATTCCGCAATCGTCAGAGGGATGCGCTCTCCTTCTTCGTCCACGCGAAGAATAATGAACTGACCCGGCTCGCAATGCCGCGCGACATACGGCGCCAGGATCACCATTTCTTCCACGTTATTATTCAAATTTCTTTTTTCAAGAATGGGATACATAAAACGTCCTTTTGGGGGATGCCATTGCCAATTGAGGATGGAGTATAGCCGAACCGGAGGGTCTTGGAAAACTTTTTTTGAAACCAGCGTCTTATTTTAAAATTTTCTCATCTTCCGGACACCAGGCGGGATCGACGATGCATAGAAACACAAGATCGGTCTTGCCGGTATTTTCGATCCACTGAACGGCCTCGGGAGGGATATCGATCACAGCTCCGGGGCCCACATCTGCGGATTCACTCCCCACATGCATCTGCCCCTTTCCTTCCAACATGTAATAGACCTCGGAGGTTCGGAGCGCGTGCGGTTTGGTCTTGGTGCCAGGCTTCACAACAGCATGGGCCAAGCTATACCGATAGGCGCGCTTGTCGGTCTTGGCGTTGAGAAGCTCACGAAGATGACAGGCATCTCCCGCAATGAATTCGGGGCAATCTTTGAGCTGGCGAATGAACACGGGCGACTATTTTCCTATATCTTCATTCCAAAGCTTGGACTCGGCGGCAATAAAATCTTTCATCATCTTTTTACATTCAGGAAGGTTGAGATCGATGAATTTCACCCCATGCTTTTTGGAATAGGCTTCGGGGCCTTTAAAGGTCTTGTTCTCCCCGATCACCACGATCGGGATCTTATAGAGCAGAATAGCGCCGGTGCACATATCGCACGGTGAAAGCGTGGAATAGATCACGCACTTTTCGTAGTCCTTGGCCTTGAGGCGCCCGGCATTTTCCAGGCAGTCCATTTCAGCGTGGAGAATGGCTGATCCCTTTTGAATTCTCCGGTTATGCCCGCGGCCGATGATCTTACCGCCTTTGACGAGCACGGAGCCGATCGGTATGCCGCCTTCGCGCAGTCCTTTGCGCGCCTCTTTGACAGCTTCCTTCATGAAACGAATATATTTGCCTTTTCTCATAGTTTCACTGGATGACAGGCGTTCCCGGGGATGAATCCTGGTTAGTTGTTAAGTTTTCTGATGAATGTGGCTTTTCTCGTGCAAGAGAGGTAGCGGCCATTTCCACCGCCATTTTAGCGACATCATAGCAAGCCATGGGCTTTTTAATCTTTGCTATAGAATCCTTCATTTTCTGGATCTTCCCGGGATCGCCAACAAGATTCTCAAGCACACCTTTCAGCTCTGACAACCCGTTTACTTTTAGAGACGCGCCATGACTTGTGAGAAAATCACGATTGCGGGTTTCCTGACCGATGATCGGATCGATCACAATCATGGGAAGCTCCTTCGCCAAACTCTCGGCGGTCGTAACACCGCCTGATTTGGAAAGCAAGAGACTGGAGATCTCCATGAGCTCATGGACATTATTTACAAAGCCAAAGATCCTGATCGCATGTTTAAGACTGGGCTTCAACCCTTCGAGCTCTTTGACTAATTTTTCGTTGCCCCCGCAAACCGCTATGATCTGAAAGGGTGCCGAAACGCTATCGATGATCTTGATGATATCTTCGAACGGGCCAAGGCCGAGACCCCCGCCGATCACTAACAGAACCGGAATGGCGTCCCGAAGGTCTATTCGATCCCGTATATTTTTTCTGTCGAGCGGTTTAACAAATGCCGGCCCTACCGGTATCCCGAAAACCCTAATCCTGGCCGGGACTGTCCCATGCCGCAGGAGATCTTCCTTTGCCTGTTCGCTTCCTACCACATAGGCATCTACTTGATCCGCAAGCCACCACAAATGGAGTCTATAATCCGTCACCACGGTAATGAGTCGCGAATGAAGCATATTTTTGCGTTTTAAATCGGACACCACTTCGGCCGGGAAAAAATGCGTCGAGACGATCACGTCGGGCCCCAACGCTATAAGATACTCCCTCATTTTTTTTGAATTGATCCAATTGCTCCATCTCCGCAGCCCGGCGGTTATCCGGTCAAAAAAGACATTATTGGTGAGGTCGTAGGCGTTGCCCCAGAATTTCGGGAACTTATTGATAATGACGAGATAACCCTTCAGATAGACCCATCTGAAGAAAGGACTGGCAAAATCAAGAGTATTGATCACCGAGACTTCCGTATCTTTCGGCGCTAGCTCTTCAAGGGCTTCTTTGATCGCAAGCGCAGCTTTCTTGTGGCCCGCTCCGGCTGTCGTATAAACGATCAAAATTTTTTTCATTTTTTCCAGAAGCCAGCTTTAAAAAACGTTTTAAATTAAAAAATACTTATCTCGTCAGAAAGTGCTCGGGATTCATTGCCAACTTTTTCCGATTCAAAAACCCGGTGGGCGGCCTTGGGCGCGCTTGAGCCGTTCACGCTTCGAACTCGATACCTCCGATGTAAAAGTCGAGGATCTCCCGCATCCAGACCACCCGCCCTTTTCGCTCTAACACCGGCTCGTGAGGATCATAGGGCTCGATATTGAGAGTATATTTCTCTCCGGGACGGAACGGCCTTGCGGACTCAAGGCACATGCCCGTCTTAGAGAGATTAGAGCAATAGCCCCGAAACCCGGCGCTCGAACCCGCCTCTTCCAGCGGTGTCAGCTCCACGGACCCCAGAGCGTTTTCCCTTTCGTTTAGACGTTGCTCATTGCTCTCGCCCAATTCCAGCTGCCTGGCTAAAAGATCCAGAATGAGCGAATAGTGCTTCCCTTCGTCGGCCGCAACCTTCCTGAGTCCATTGATGACCCGGCGATCGCTCAATTGGGCGATCGCATCGTTCACAAGATAAATCATTTTCCTTTCTACGTGGGCGAGTTCTTCAAAATACCGGATGTAATCTTTTCTAGTAAACATCTTGCCGCGCCTCCTTCACGCTCGCTATCAGCTCGCCATAAACCTTGGCATGGGATTCCGATTCTTTTTTGAGGAGCAGAAGCAGCTCTTTGACCCTAACCTGAAGCTCCGGCTTGAAACCGGAAAGAAAGAGAGTGGCGCCAAGATGCTTGGTATAAAGAGGGATCGCTTTCTCCTCTTCATTAAGACCCCGGCGAAGCATCACGAGCAATTCTTCTTTTGTCATATCAATCCTCCGTCCACGATTCCTTAAAATAAGGATCCGCCAAACCGTTCCTGAGAGCCCGGCCGGCCTCCGACCCCGGAACGATCTTCCAATCGGTTTCTTTATCAACGTTAAAAAAGACCAGAGCCTTCACTGCCGGCATGCGTTTCACTTCCCTGAGCGCCTCATCGACCCAACGCGCTTTGTCTCCTCCGGTAGAAGTCGTGCCAAATTCCGAAATGATCACCGGCTTTTTGTAACGCCGGACCGCCTCTTTATAAACACTAGAAAAGGTCTCTCTGAAACTCCGCCATTGGCTCCAGGAACGGGAACCTCCCCAGTTATATCCATCCAAGCCAATATAATCGACGTAGCTCCCTCCAGGGTAACAGAGATCGAAGTGGTTGGAACCCGGAACATTTTCGGCATTAATGGAAAAAACCCAGCGAACATTGCCGGCCCCAACACTGTCAAAGATCTTCCGGATATACCTAAAAAGCCGCCGGTACTTTTCTCCCCCGATCTTCTGCCCCGACCAAGGATACCAATCCCCGTTCATTTCGTGCGCAAATCTTAAAAAAACAGGCTTGCCGATCGCTCTCATTTGGATCGCGAATTCGCGGATATATTTATCGTCCTTGCCGGCCAGCACCGCATCATAATCGATCGTGGCTTTCCGGGCCGCTTCCCAGGGTTCCCACGTAACCATAAGCACCGAGCCGGTCCCGTAGACGTCGTGAACCGCCGTTTCGTCCGGATAGCTGCCCCAGTCCACGAAGGTAAGAAGAATGGCCGGATGTTTTCCGTAATCCGCCGAGAATCTTTCAGCCGAAGCGGGAGTAAGCCGGTCCCCGAGAAAAGCTCCGATGACGCAGTAGTTTTTCCGCTTGTAAAAATAAGACTGGGCAAAACAGCTTGACGCTAGGATGAGAATGACAAGAACGATCCAAACCGTCATGTTCACAGGCTTAAAGATTGCACACATCTGGAACCATGGCGAGACTCCCGGCTTCTGGGGAACGGTCACTGAAGCAGCTGGTTAATTTTAGTGATCAAAAGATCGAATACGAGGGGTTTGACAAAATAGGCGTCGGCCCCGGCTTCAAAGGCACGATCGGCGTCCTTTCGTTGTTCCAAAGCCGAAAGGACAACGATAGGGATAGATTTGAGAGCCTCATCGAATTTGATCATCTGGCACAACTCGTAGCCGGTGATCTTAGGAAGCATTAGATCGAGAACGATAAGATCCGGTTTTTTATCCCGGATCATCGCAAGCGCCTCTTCCCCGTCGCTCGCCGTGAGGATCTTGAAATGACTCGCCTTAAGACGCATCGCGATAAGCTGCTGAATGTCACCTTCATCCTCCACGATGAGGACCGTTTTTTCTTTTTTAGTGTCGTTTTCCGGAGTCTTAATGATCAAGATCGGTTTTTCTTCTTTGGGGCTGTCGGCCATGGCTTTAGTCCTCGAATTTTGCTTTCTGGATCAGGGATTCATCGAAGATCCTCTTGTCATCCAAAAAGATCGCGTGTAGCTTGCTGTGGATCGTAGGGTCGGACACCTCGCTCAGAATGTCTTTCAGAAGTGAGCTCTGCTTTGAGAGCACACTTTCAAGATCCTGAAAGCAGGCTCTATAATCTTCCTTAGAGAACATCGCTTTTCCTTTCACGGAGTTCCTGGATTATTTCCTTCAGGATCTCCACATGCTTCAATTGAAGGAGCATCCAGCCCTGAAATTTTTCACGCATGGCATGAACCGTGGCTTGGTCCAGACCGCTGAAAGTCAGAGACGCTGAAATATGCCTGTCTAAAAGCGGTATCAGGATATCCTTGCACTCGATCACTTCACGGATCTTCTGAGAAAGTTTTCCCTTATCAATCATTTCTTCATCCACCTGGTTAAGCGTTCTCTTTCCGCCACCGGGATCGTCAAGAGCCCCAGGTGTGCGCAATAGAATCCAGACCATGCCTTTTTCGCATCCACAATAGCCACTCCATAGAACATAATCGGCGGCTCTTTTTCTTTCCACACCTTGCAAAGAACTTTGTCTCCCTTACTCAAGGAACGCTGGGTCAAGATCTCCACGCACTCTTTCCACTCCACCTCCCGGGTACCCGTTTCGTACATCGAAACCGGAAGAGGTTCGAAATCCGTTTTGACCCCTTGCCGAAGCCTATGGATCACAAGGTCCGAGCCTGTTCCAGCGTTAAAATAGAAAATACTTGTAAAAACCATAAAATTCCAAAAGGACCAAAAGCTGTTCATGATCAAGGCCGGTTCATGTTCATACACAAACCGGTTTACCGCCCACACCGCCCCGGCAAAAGTCGCCACCAGGACCGTCAGCTGGGGCCAAAGCACCCAGTAAGGAACGGCTCCCCCCTTTGCCTTCGAAGTAATCCCGAATGTGATTTTGAGCCCCAGGAGAGCGGCCAGCGCGGCTTTGATATGGGTGTAGAAAGCCATCGACCCCAAAAGCTGCCCGGTAATGATATCCTGAGGTTTATAATTCCTCTTGCGCAAAGAAAAATAAAAAATACTCAGGGAAAGTATCATGTACGGCAGAAAGGACAAAAAATAAACTTCGGGTCGAATGAAAAAAGATGGCACTTTGAAAAAAATGTAAAAGAGAGGCCCGAGGATCAGAATGAGATAAGCGAGCCCTACCCAATAGTAGGTGCTGGAAAGGAAGTACTGGAACCATTGTCCCGGTTTTAGTGAAAAAGGTTTCGTGAAAAAGCGGGCTACGAGCATTTTGAAGACGTGGATGGTCCCCGCCGCCCAGCGGAATTGCTGGGTAAAATAGGCAATCAGATTTTCGGGCCCCATCCCGAACACACAAACGTGATTATAATAAAGCGAAGAGTACCCGTGCGTGTGAAGCACAAAAGAAGTCGCGAAATCCTCTGTCACGGTTGTCTCATGCATGCCGCCAATGGCTCTTAGCGCGCTGACCCTGAGGATTACGTTTGTCCCGCAACAAAACATGGAATCTACGATCCCCTTTCCGTCGCAAATGTACTCATAAAAAACCGCCTGCTGGAGCACCGCGGCCCGCGCGATCCGGTTCGTTTCAATATTCGTATAGAACTGCGGGGTCTGGACAAAACCCAGCTTTTCGTTTGCCTCCATAAGCGGCACAAGCGGATTCAAAAAATCAGGCATGGGATCGCTGTCCGCATCAAAGATCACCAGATACTTCTCGGTCATCTTCTCCAGGAAATCATTGATGATCCCGGCCTTCGCCCCGTGACGTGGTTTGGTTCTCCGGAAAAGCGTGAGACCGTGCTCAAGGGCGAGCTCCTCAGCCTCCTTGCGATATTCTTCCTTATCACTATCATCTAAAAAATAGATCCGCTTGTTCTTGTATTCAATATTGTTGACCGTAAGAATGGTCTCGGTAAGAACCTCCCGGGGTTCATGGCGAGCGGCAATAATAATGGCCACAGGCGGCTGCTCACGCTCCGCGATCAGCTGGGCCCCACGGGCCATGGCGGCCATGCTTTTGGCTTTTTTCTGGCTCCAGAGAATTGCGATCGAATACCCGATCCCATGAAAAAGGATGAACCCCTCGGCCAAAAGCACAAGAAAAGCAAAAATACCGTCTGTGACACCGTATTTGGCCTTCCCGAGCAGAACTCCACGAATGATCAAATAGTTCATCGATACTAGGATCACGAGGATCCCGAGCATTTCAAGCTTGGTGCTGAGTTGTGAATTCTGTTTGTTTTCCATTAGAAGAAGTATTTCACGGTGCCCTTGGCCCCTGCGTCCTCATAGATTTTGGTGGATGAGATCGTATACTGCCCCTCGCCTTTGATCTGAAGGCGCTTGGTGATGTCCCAGGTCAGCCCCCCCATGATCTGATGGCTGGTAATACCCGTTGAATCGAACGAGAGGTCATAACCGGCCTCATAATAGAGATCGTTGGCGCCAAAGAAGATCTCTTCCTTATTGAGAAAATGCTTCCAACGGAAAGAGATCGTATGCAGGGAATATTCCTGTGGCGAAAAGTAATCCGTTTCGATCTTGCGGAAATTGCGAAACTCATAGCGGTATTTCACATAGAGAGCCCTCGGCTCAAGCGAAAGGTAGTACAGGGTATCTCCCGCGACATCGTTGCGGCGGTTGTGGTCTGAAAAGTATGAAAAGGTGTAATCCGTGCCCGCCTTCCACCGCTTCGTGATGTCGATATCCTGCCGAACCTTGAAATTATTCTGGAAAAGTCTACGCTCGATCACGGTACTGTTATTTTCAAGCCGCTGCTGTTCCTGCGAAAGTGTCATCTGGCCGATGTCGAAAGTCCGGAACGCGAATTGTCCTCCAAATTCGTAAACAGGAGCAATACCCTTGTAATAAGTAATCAGATTGAAAAAGCCGCCGACCGACCAGTCTGGATTTTTTTCATAGCTAAGTCCAATCCGAGCCTGATTCTCGGTCAGGTCACGGTGATCAAGAAAAGACCTTCGAACAAGGGTGTAGCCCAATTGCAGATTCGTCTGCATATTGAGCGGAATATTAAGCAGATTATTAAAAGCATTTTTATGGATATCGACATCCCGCGCGCCGCTATGGGCTTTGAAGAATTCGTAGCCGGAGGTCAATTCGGGACGACTTGAGATGAGATCCGCCTTTTGCAATCCCGCCTTCGCCCTGAAGTGATCCGAAAAAATAGCGAGAAGTTTCTTGTACTGATCGGTTGCCTCACGCCACATGGATTGATAGGAATAGATTTGGCTCAAGTCGAACATCGCTTCTGCATTTTCCGGAGCGTTGGCGATCAGCTTCTTATAAGCAGCGATCGCGCGCTTGATCCTGTTCCCCCAGTAGAGCTCCTTGGCGTCCATTTCTTCCTTAACGAGCTCATCGGGCCCCTGACTCAGGATTTTCTGGTATTCCTTTCGGGACTGACGGAACTTTCTTCCCCAACCGAGAATCCGGGCTTTTTGAATTCTCAGTTCCTTGTCATCCTTCTCGGCCAAAAGCTCGTTGTAGATCTTGAGCGCCTCGCGGTAATTCCGGGTCCAGCTTTCAACATCCCCTATTTTCGCTTTGACCTTACGATCATATTTTTCCGCGAGAGCCTCGTTGTAAAGCTCCAGAGCTTTCTTAAAATTTTCACTCCCCACACAGACATCTCCCAGAAGGACCTTGGCATCTCTATTGGCAGGGTCTTTTGCCAAAACACCCTCCAGGAGCCGCTTGGATTCCCCCATGTCCCCGAGACGCAGAAAAACTTCCGCGAGAGCGACGACAACTTTTGCATCACTAGGGTCCTGCGCCGCCAGCTCCTCATACAGGGCTTCGGCTTTGAGAAAATCCCTTTTCCAGGCATAAACGCCAGCAAGCTTTTTCTTGATTTCACGGCCGTCCGCCGGAGTTTTCAAAAATTTCAGGGCTTGCAGATATTCCGAAATCGCCTCGTCATATTTTTTCTGCCAGCTCAGCACATCCGCAAGCGAAACCCGGACCTTGATGTTTTGCGGATCTTTCCCGAGGACCTCCCGGTACTGTTTGACCGAACCGTCATAATCCTGTTCGATCATATAGCTGTCGCCCAAGAGCTCTTTTAATTCCTTCTTGTTCACTCCTTCTGTAGCCAGCAAAGGGGCCGTCACGATCATGAACCCAATGACGCCGAAAAGAATCTTTCTCATGGGGTTTTCCCTGTAACTTTTTTTGAACCGCCTGAAAGTTCTTCAAAAATCTTGAGGGCTTCTTTCGTTTGTCCGGAATAAAGCAGGGCTTTCCCGTAAAGGAACTTGGCACGGATATCTTCGGGATTACTTTGGAGCAGGGCGGCCAGGATCGCCTTTGACTTGTTGAATTGGTTGTCCCACATATAGATCTCAGCCAACTCTCTTTGGGCATCCCGATCCTTTTCATTCGCGCGAATGGCCTCCAGGAAAAGCGCCTCGGCCTTGGCGTATTCCTTATTCCAGGAATAAGCGATGGCCAGTGATTTTCTAACACGCGCGTTTCCCGGCTCCCGAGAAAGCAGTTTTTGAAACACCGTGATCGCTTCCTGCTGGTTCCCCGACCAGAGGAAAGCGTAGGCGAGTTCCGATAACGTTTGGGTCCGGTTCGGATCATGGGAAAGAGACTTCAGGAAGAATGGAATGGAAGCTTTATATTGCGACTTCACGAAGCGATCGTGACCTTGGTAATAGCCGATGTCGGCCTGCTGAGTCAGATGATAAGCGCCAGTCGTTGCAATCGCGATCAGGATCAAGGTCACTATAAAAAAAATCTTTTTCATACGATCTTTGTTTCCCCAGGGGATTGGCCGCAAAACACAACCTCTTGATCTATTACACCATAAACCGATAAGTATGGAAAGGCTGTTTATTGACTAAAAATGATCTAATGCTGATGCTATAATAACGCATTGTCGTCCACAGAACTAACCCGGGAGGACCCCATGGTAGAAACGTCTCAGAAATCCCCTCAAAAACGCCACGGCATCAAAATCCTCGCGATCAGCCCGCATCCCGACGACATCGAATTCGGCTGTGGCGGAACCCTCCTGAGGTATGGCCAAGCAGGCAGCGAACTTTATCAACTGATCTTGACTGACGGCTGCGTCGGTGGGGACCCGGTCACACGCAAACAGGAACAAGAAAAAGCGGCTCTGGTTTTGGGCACCAAAAAAATCTTTTGGGCCGGATATCACGACACCGAAATGGACGCCAGCCGGACCTTGATCCGGAAGATCGAAGACGTTATTGATGACATACATCCGGAGGTGGTTCTGATCAATTATCCTGAGGACACCCATCAGGATCACCGTGCGGCCGCCCGCGCTACGATCTCCGCAACCCGAAACGTCAAGGAAGTGTTTTTCTATGAATCTCCGACCAGCGTTCATTTCAATCCGGACATTTTTGTCGATATCACGGACATTCTGGATGAAAAAGTGAAGTTGCTTGAACTTCACGCCTCTCAGGTAGAAAAAACAAGCATTAAGAATTTGCGGATCACGGAAATAGCAAAAGCGTATGCCACGTTTCGCGGCGTCCAGGGGCGGGTTCGGTTTGCGGAGGGTTTTCGCGGCCTGCGCGTCCTGCGCAGTATCGACGATCGGATGTGCCTGTAGAGGTCCTTCGGATCCTTTCCCGCATCAAGCAGGAAGCGCTGGGGGACTAGGATTCGAACCTAGACTAGGTGCTCCAGAGGCACCGGTGCTACCGTTACACCATCCCCCAATGAAAAAGCTTGGGGATTATAGCGGGTCTTGGGGATATGAACAAGAATTGTTCATATCCTTGTGAAACTTTCCTCGGGGAAGGTGAACGCTGCCGTTCCCCGTTTCCAGGGAAAATTACTTCCGTACTTTTTCGATCTTCTCCCACGTATCGCGCAAAGTGACCGTGCGATTAAAAACCGGTTGTCCGGGTTTGGAATCGATGGGATCCACGAAGAAATAGCCCAGCCGTTCGAACTGGACGCGCTCCCCCGCTTTAAATTGGCCCAGCGCCGGCTCGAGTCTTGCTTCTCTGAGGATTTCAAGAGAGTGGGGATTCAAATTCACAAAAATATCTTTCCCTTCCGGGAAATCAGAAGGATCTTTCGCGGCAAACAAATGGTCGTAAAGACGGACCTCCGTCTTGAAAGCGTGCTCGGCAGAGACCCAGTGGATCGTCCCCTTCACTTTTCGCCCGTCCGGAGGGTTGTTGCCCCCACGCGTCGCTGGATCATACGTGCAGTGGACTTCCTTCACTTCCCCGGTCGCAGGGTCCTTAATCACTTTTTCGCATTTGATGAAATAAGCATACCGGAGCCGCACTTCCTGACCCAGCGCTAAACGGAAATATTTGGGCGGCGGCACTTCCCGGAAATCATCCTGCTCGATATAAAGTTCACGACCAAACGGAACTTTCCGTGTTCCGGCGGATGGATCCTCAGGATTATTAACGGCCTCCAACTCTTCGGTCTTCCCTTCCGGATAATTCGTGATGATCACCTTGATCGGCTTCAGGACCGCCATCATGCGCGGCGCGGTCTTGTTAAGCTCCTCGCGAATGGAATTCTCCAAGATCACCATGTCGATCGTGCTGTTGAATTTCGCGACGCCGATCCTGTCGCAGAACGTGCGGATCGAGGACGGCGTATAACCGCGGCGCCGGAACCCGGAGATCGTCGGCATCCGGGGATCGTTCCAACCCGATACGGTCTTTTGCTGAACGAGCTTCAGAAGGATCCGCTTGCTCAGAACCGTGTGCGTCAGATTAAGCCGTGCAAATTCGATCTGTTGGGGACGATGGATGCCAAGTTCGATCAGGAACCAGTCATAAAGCGGACGGTTGTTCTCAAACTCAAGGGTGCAAAGGGAGTGCGTGATCCCTTCGATGGAATCCGAAACGCAATGTGTGAAATCGTACATCGGGTAAATGCACCACGCGTCGCCGGTGCGGTGATGCGAAGCTTTTTTGATCCGGTACATGGTGGGGTCCCGCATCGTGATATTGGGAGACGTCATATCAATCTTGGCTCTGAGAACACGCGTGCCGTCAGGAAATTCGCCTTTTCGCATCCGTTCAAAAAGCTCCAGATTTTCCTCAACAGATCGTTCGCGGTTGGGGCTCGGCTTCCCGGGCGCGATCAACGTCCCGCGGTGCTGGCGCTGTTCATCCGCGCTCAGGTCACAAACGTACGCCTTTCCTTTTTTGATAAGCGTCAGGGCGTGCTGGTAAAGCTGTCCGAAATAATCCGAGGCATAGTATTCGCGATCTCCCCAATCGAACCCGAGCCAGTGGACATCTTCACGGATGGAATCAACGTATTCGACTTCTTCTTTCTCGGGATTCGTGTCATCGAAGCGGAGATTGCAGAGCCCTTGGTAGTCGCGGGCAATCCCGAAGCTGATACAAATGGCCTTGGCGTGACCAATGTGGAGATAACCGTTCGGTTCCGGAGGAAAGCGTGTGTGAACGCGTCCGCCGTTCTTACCATTCGCGATGTCCTGGTCTACGATATCGCGAATAAAGTTGGATGGTTTTTTCTCAGGTTCCATAGCGAGAATTATATCAAAAACACGGCTTTTTAGGAGAGAAAGCGTTTGAGACGATCAAGGCAGACGTCTTTACCGAGAAGACTCATGAGCTCGAAAATGCCGGGACTGGCGGTGCCGCCCGTGAGAACAAAACGCAGAGGATGAATGATGTCTTTGGGTTTGAGGCCGGCGGCCTCGGCGACTTGTTTGGTTTTCTGATCCAGGATTTGCACATCCTCAAAATCGCCTAGATCCGAAAGCGTCTCTTTTAATTGCGTGAGAAGTCCCAGCGTCACCGCACTTCCCTTAATTTCTGCGATCATCGCCGAATCCTTATATTCCGGCTCAGAAAAACAATAAGCCGCCTGATCCTTCAGCTCGCCATAGGTCTGGATACGGGGCCGATAAAGCGTAACGAGCTTCCGCCATTTTTCTTCCGGCATCGGGTCGAGCTTCCCGCTCCAGAATTCCGTGATCTGTTTTTCATAATCCTCGCCCGGGATCGCTCGGATGTGCTGGCCATTCACCCAGAGAAGTTTCTCGGGATTGAACTGGGCATTCGATTTGATCACGCGCTTGAGAGAAAATTGTTTTACAAGCTCCGGCAGGGAAAAGATCTCCTGCGGCGTTCCGGGATTCCAGCCCAGGAGCGCCAGGTAATTGACAAGCCCTTGAGGGAGAAAACCTTTGTTGCGGTATTCGGACACCGCCACTGCGCCGTGACGTTTGGAAAGCGGCGTGCCGTCCGAACCAAAAATGAGCGGCAAATGCGCGTACTTCGGAGACTTCCAACCCAGGGCCTGCTGGAGCAGAATGTGACGCGGCGTGTTCGGAAGATGGTCTTCTCCCCGGATCACGTGCGTGATCCCCATATCATGATCGTCCACGATCACCGCGAGGTGAAAAACCGGATAGCCGTCGGATTTCATAATGACCAGATCATCGAATTCCTTCGAATCATAGGTCACTTCTCCGCGGACAATATCGTAAACCTTGACCTCGGTTTTCGGAATTTTGAACTTGATGGCGCCTTCAAATTCATAGGCCAGGCTTTTAGCCACCAGCTCCTGGGCGACTTCGCGGTATCGATCGAGCCGCTTGCTTTGATGGACCAGATCCTCATCCCAATCAAGCCCGAGCCATTTCAGCGAATTGAGGATCTCTTGTTCGAATTCGGGCGTGGAACGCTGTTGGTCGGTATCTTCGATGCGAAGGAGGAATTTTCCGCCCTGCTGGCGGGCATAGAGATAATTAAAAAGCGCGGTGCGGACTCCGCCAATGTGGAGGAACCCTGTCGGGGATGGAGCAAATCGAACTCGAATGTCAGACATAAAAATGGATCTCAGATTTCAAATTTCAGATTAAGGACGCGCGCGGCGGGACACAGTATGAATGAGGGACTTCACCCGGTCAAGGTCCAAGGGTTTACGCAAGCAGACCATCGCTCCAAGACGAAGCGCTTCTTTTTCTTTGGACTCCGGAAGAAAACCGGTGATCATGGCCACAGGCACTCGGCTGAAATGACGGATCCGCTCAAGGACCTTTTTCCCGTCCATAAAAGGCATCGAGGAATCAAGAAAGACAAGATTGTATTGATTGCTCTGGATCTTCCGGAGCCCTTCCTTGCCGTTCAGGGCGCAATCGACTTTATGCCCCTCATGCTCCAAGGTCTCGCGGAATTCTTCGCAGATCATTTTTTCGTCGTCGACGATCAACAGATTAACGATGGGACCACCCCGTTAGCGATATCTCGAAATAGTGTCTATTCGAAATCAGGGAACTTAAAATTCTCCCTGAGCGTCTGAAGATAACTCCGCTTCGTGCTCTTCACCAAAGACAGAGGCATATGGAAACGGGTCACTTCGACACTATAGCTATCGTCGATTTCGATCTTTTCTTGACCGTCGGCCGTGAGGAGGGCCTTTTCGTTGGGGTTTTCTGTGCGGATCCGGATCGTGATCTTTTCATCCGCCCCGATCACCAGGGCGCGCAGATTGAGAGCATGAGGACAGATGGGCGTAATGAGGATCGCTTCAAGTTTGGGATGCACCACAGCCCCGCCCGCAGAAAGAGAATAAGCCGTGGAACCGGTCGGTGAGGCGATCACCACCCCATCCCCCCGGAAACTCGTGAACTTCTCTCCCGAGATCGTCACATCCAGCTGAAGGATGCGGGCCAGACCTTCGCGACTGATCACGATATCATTTAAAGCAATGAACCGCCGGTCTTGATCAGCCTTCTTGCTTTTTGCCGTGCAGGAAAGCATGAGCCGGTTCTCAACCACCGGTTTCTGCAAAAGATAGGCGTTCAGCTCTTCGAAAACCTCCTCGGCCTTGGCTTCGGTGAGAAACCCGAGCTTCCCGAAATTCACGCCCAGGATCGGCACAACTTTGGCTTTCATGCGGCTCACGACCGAAAGAATGGTCCCGTCTCCGCCAAGACAAACCAAAAGCGTCGAGCTTTCGATCAGCTCATCCAGTGAAACAGCCAGAGAATCCTGGACAGGAATATCCCGCTTCGCAAGCCACTCTTTGAGCTTGGCGCAAAGCTCCGGCGCGCCTTTTTTCTTTTGATTGACGACAATTCCAACTTTTTCCATTTCGCAAGCACTCCTTTGAGAGATAAAAACGGCTTTATTCTAAACTTCCCGTACCCCACCTTCAAGAAAGCTTTTTTGCGATCTCATTCGACAGAAATTGTTTCTCCGCCAAGCTCCACCTGCTGCCCCTTGCGGATCTTGCAGGCCTTGCGCGTCTCCACCTGCCCGTCGACTTTCACTTCCGATTGCGAGACCGCGTGTTTTGCCATGCCCCCGCTTTCGCAAAGCCCTGTCGCTTTGAGAAGCTTGAAGAGCTCTATGAATTCCCCGGTAAGTGTAAAGGGTATCTTTTCCATTAAAATCGCTTTCTACTTTGTAACGCGGCCGAGTTCTTTAAGGACCGACGCAGTGATCTTTTCAGGAGAAAGACCGAACTCGTCAAGCTGAGCCTCGCGGGAACCATGCTCGATGAATTCATCCGGCAAAGCGAGACGTTTGAGCGGAACATGACGAATATTTTTTTCCTCCAAAAATTCCAGAACCTTGGAACCGAATCCGCCGGTTGCCACATGCTCTTCCAGGGTGAAAAGACATTTTGTCTTTTTTATGGAATCCAGGATCACCTGCTCATCCAGCGGACGGGCAAAACGCATGTTCACGACGCGAGCTGAGACACCTTCTTTTTCAAGGAGCGCGTGCGCCTTGCAGGCCGGCTCCACCATGCTCCCAAGCGCCAAAAGGGTCACGTCCTCTCCGTCAATAAGGACCTCGCCTTCGCCCACTTCAAAACTCTTCTTGGGAAAAGCATCAAGCATCTTGGGAATATTCGCGCGAGGATAGCGCATCGCAAAAATCGATGGAT